>RCUL01000081.1_pt1 | contig 96289 bp, 96 predicted proteins | sample 2167521 | NCBI WGS metagenome assembly RCUL01 (sample SAMN09932745, study PRJNA488358) | compost metagenome | feature: garden; material: soil; isolation source: compost soil in acetic acid-enriched culture | place: Germany: Experimental Botanical Garden Goettingen | collected 2016-01-27
TGATTACCGGCCATTCGGCCACATAAACCCAAAACCGAAAGGAATACATCATGATATCTCGTCTTTATCGTGCGGCTTTCGCACGCGCACTGATCCTGTCTGAAGCCCTGCGCCGCCTGACGCTGCGCGCCCTGATGGCCTGGCTGGCGTTCATCTCACCAATGGCCATGGCCGACGGTGACCTTGCTGATATGGCCAATGCCGTGTCAGCGGGCGCAACATCCGGCACCAAGAGTGCGTTGAACATTGCCGTGTTCGTGGGGGTGATTGGCGTTATCGGCAGCATCATTGCCCTTAAATCCATGAAGAACAACCCACAGGTTAAGCCCTGGATGGTGGGGCTCGGTTTCGTCGGCAGCCTGCTGCTGATTGCGGTACCGGAGATGATCAAACGGGGTCAGACCCAGATGAACATGACCCCGGTCAGTGTTGGCTGAGTACATACGCCGCCCCGAAACGGGGCGGTATTTGGTCTGAGGATGCCATGAGACAGACGATAATGCAGACCCTGAGTCTTCTGCCAGGCCACCGCTGGATGATGATTGCCTGTCTGGTTGCTCTGGCGTTCAGCGCCGGAAAACTCGCCGGCTCGACGGACAGTAATGGGTACTGTCCTGCAGCGGCACAGTCCTGTAAGCCCGCGACGTTCTGCAGATAGTGACGACAGCAAACCTTCCGGCATCACGCATTTTTCCTGACAGGATACCTTAATGACGACACATCACGATCCCGCCCTGGTCGCGGGGGCGTTGCTTACGCTTATGCCGGATATCAGTGGCGAAGATACTCCTCCGCGTCCCGTTCCGGTTGACGCGGGGCCTTCCTGCCGCAGTTGCGGTACGCGAGCCCAGCGTCTCTGGGCAGGGCCGGGCAGTCTGCCCCTGTGTACGCTCTGCTGGCTGACGGTGAATCTCGACAGTCCGACGGCCGCGCATGGCCATCTCGCCTGGCTGCCCGATGCCTCTGTGGCTGACATTATCAACCTGCAGCGCCGTGCGCTGTTGGGGCTGCACAGCAATGTAAAAACCGTGCGTAAAGAAAGCCGGAAAGTATGGAACTGGCTGGCCCGCCACACCCGCGAAGTTGAAGGGATGTGGGGAAGCTCCCGGGCCGCAGAGTTTGCCGCCGCCATGCACCGGCTGTCTCCGGCAAGGCGTGAGCAGATGCAGCAGCGGCTTGACGGTTGCGTACTCATCCTGCCGCCTGATGCCTTCAGTGACCTGACCCTTCTGCTTCCGATTGGGCGAACCGCCGAAAATGCGGTCCACACCCCGTCGTGGGGCTCTTACTCCCGGAGTGACCTGTATGCCAAACCGCCTCGTCCGCTGGACTGAAGAGATTATTACTGCGGTGACACGCTATTTTGTCTCACGTGACCTGCCGGATTATTGCGATCTGCAGACTGTCGTGCGCCTGACTGACGATGACCGTGTGCGCCACCCCGAACTGAGTGCGCCCTACATTGGCGTTACGCAAAACGGCGATTATCTCACTGTGTATGAAATTGCGGGCAGCTACCGTGAGTCGGATGACGAACTGCCTGCCTCGCATGTCGATTCATGGCAGGGGCGTCTGACCCGTATGACCGAAGCGCTGAACGCACACTATCGCTACACCGGGCACAAAATCAGTACCGTGCACGAGTGTGATCCAGCAGGTGGCGAAGCAGAAGTTCGCCGTCTGCTCGCGCCTCAATATCGTTCGCTCAAGCGTACCGGGCTTGCGCTGAAATATCTGCTCGATGAACAGGTTGAAAAGCTGGCACCGTGGGTGAACAGCGAACGGACCTGGCTTGTGTGTTACACCGGCCGCGGCGCGCTCGCCGGTCATGAACTTCGCGATGAAAATGAGCGACTCAGTGAACTTGTGAAAGCGAGCCCGACGGCCGCCTTTGGCCAGAATCCCCTGCTTGCAGAGCTGACGGGCCTTAAAATTCGTCATGATGCGTTTCTGACACAGGTGGAGCGGGCGCTGGGTGACAATGGAAAGGGCGTGCTGCTCAGGCGTATTGATATCCATGAGGCCGGGCGGGTGCTGCGCAGGCAGACGGATCCGAAAGGCACCGGTGAGCACTGGCAACCGCTGCTGCCGGATGACAGGATTGTGCCGCACGGCGTACGTCAGGGAGAGGATGCAACGGCGCTGTTGGCTCCGTGGCTTACCTTCCAGGTGATGAGCGCGGAAGTCGATGAAATCCGCAACAACCTGCTGCAAATCAATGGTGTCTGGCACGGTACGCTTGCCGTTAACCTCGGCCCACAGAACCCGCAAAGTTTCGCGCGTCTGCGGGAACTTATCCCCCGTAGTGTACCTTTTCGTATTCGCCAGGATCTGATGCCCGGCGGTATGCGTCGGCTCGGTGGCAAGATGACGGTGCTCAGTGTGACCGAGTGGGCACCCGGACTAAGGCCGATTTTTCAGTCGGTATCCCGCCTGGCCATGCGCGAACGGCATGATCCTGTCTGCGTGATGACCATCACCGCGGCTACCTGGGGTGACTCACCGGAATCGGTCACGCGCAACCTGACGTTGCTGAAACAGGCGCTGGATTCGTGGGGCGTGTGTGGTGTGACACAGACCTTTGGCGATCCGGTACGTGCCTGGGTCGCGACTCTGACGGGCTCAACAGCGGCAAGTGGCCCATGCCTGTTATACCCACCGCTGTCGGAGGCACTGAACCTGATGCCGCTCACCCGACCGGCATCCGCATGGGATGAAGACGGCAACGCGTTGTATCCGACCCCGGATGGCAAAATTATGCCGGTAGGACTGGCCACCCCCAAACAAACCAAACTCACCACGATCGTTGCCGGTGAGTCAGGGGGCGGTAAATCGGTCCTGATTAACCGCAAAACCATCATCCTGGCGTCCAGCGCGCAGCAGAAACTGCCGTTCTTTTCGGGTACTGACAAAGGCTTCAGCTCCCAGGGGGCTATTGCGGTGCTAAGGGCCGCGTTGCCGCCGGACCGGCAGGATGAGGTGTTGAGTATCGTGCTACGCAACAGTCCTGAATACTGTCGCAACATGTTCGATATTCTGCTGGGACGCAGTACACCACTGAGCTATGAGTCGGAATTCATCGAGAACATGCTGACGGCGTTGTGCATCGATCCTGCCAGTGGTGAGCCGCCTAACGGTCGTGATACGCCGGTCATTCTGCGCCGCCTTGTGAATGAAGCTTTCCACGCGGCTCAGGAAGATCCACGTCGCTACGAACCTGGGCTGGTGCCTGAAGTTGACCAGGCTATTGAAGAGGTGGATATCTGGGATCGGCATCCTGAATTTCGCGAGCACTGCTCCTGGTATGAAATCCGTGATTTGTTACAGGATGCAGGAAAAACAGATGCCGCACAGCGCGCCCAGTTCCAGGCAGTACCGGAGCTGGCGGACATGGCCCCTCTGCTTGGCAGCCCGGACTTTAAGAGCAATTACGGCAACATCTGTCGTGACGGCAGTAACGAACCACTTATTGAATACCTTGCCCGCTGTCTGCGTGATGCCTGTGGGCAGTACCGCATGTTCGCCGGTCGCACGCGTTTCATGATAAGCCCCAAAGCCCGCGTCATCACGGTCGACCTGCAGTACGTCGCCGGTGGCAAATCAAAGGCAGGCCACCTGCAGACCGGGATCATGTATCTGTTTGCCGGCCATATTTCGGGAGGCGACTTTGTGCTCCCACAGTACCAGACGGAGCTTTATGGCGGTTTACATACGCGCTGGCATACCCTGCACGCCGCCCGCGTGGAACAGCTGGATCAGGAGGTGAAAACGAAGCAGTACGACGAGGTGCACAACGCCAAAGACGCACCGTTTATCTTCCCGATGCTCGAAACCGCTGACCGTGAACAACGTAAATTCGGTGTCCGAACGGTGCTCTCTACCCAGTATTTCCGCGATATCCCCGAGGTGCTCAGACAATCGGTCAACTCGGTGTACATGGTGGGGGTGGATCCGGAAGACCGTGCCCTGCTACAGGCGCGCTTCCAAATCCCGGACACCACACTGGACAGATTTGCCCGCATGGGCAGCGGGCCGTCAGCAGACGGCAGCGGTGTGCCGTTCCTCGGTATTTTCCGTATCAAGGGCGGGAGCACCATTACTCATATTATGAAGAACGCGGTGGGACCACAGGAATTGTGGGGCCACAGCACCACGCCGGAAGACATGTCCCTGCGGCGTGTGCTGGAAAAAGACGTGGGGCAGGAAACGGCCCGCAGGATCCTCGGCCGCTTCTTCCCGGGCGGCAGCGCAGCGAAAGTCATCGAGAACCGCAGGCGCATGGCTGACGACGTCAACGGTGAGAACGCCATTCAGGCGCTTGCCAGCGAGCTTATCAACAAACAGGGCTACGACCTCTGAACCCTCAGGAGTAATGATGTGAAAACGACACCACGGTTGCGCCTCCCGGGGCGCAGGTTGCTTGCGGCCGCCATACTCACGGCACTGGCACCACAGGCGATGGCCTATCCGGTTGAAGTGATGACCAGCATTCCGGTCACGACGGTTATTCAGCCCGCACTCGCCACGATACAGACGACGCTTGGCGAAATTCTCAGTGCGGAAACGGAAACGGGTACTGCGGTGGTGCAGTCCGGTGAAAAGACCACGAGCGCCATTACTGAGGCCGCCCGTACGCAACGTGAGGCTGACAACTTTAATCGCCAGGTCGACCGGCTGGAGAAAGCCCGTGCCTCGTATTCGGTGCCGGACAGTATCTGCAGCGAATCCGCCTCCGGCACCGCCGCACAGGTGAGTCAGGCGACGCGGGCAACGGCGTCGAAGCTTGCCGGCGGGAAGGGGGTGTCCAGTACTGCGGTCCGTGAAACACTGGCCAGCCTGCCCGTTGCACCACGCCAGGGGGGCTATCGTAGCGCCGTCATTCACGCCGCGTACTGCACCGCAGAGGAGGCAAAGCTTTACGGGGGCACCGGATTATGTCCGGGTGTTTCTGCCCTGCCCGGGGGCGACATCGAAGTCAGGTCTCTGTTTGACGGGGCTGGTGAGCAGGGGAAAGCGGCTGATCTCACCTTCAGTCAGTCACAGACGGATGCGGCGATGGCCTATGTCAACAACTCCGCAAAACTGGATGCAGGTCGGACGCCGGGCAAAGGTGAGATCCAGACGGCCACCGGCCAGGAATATCAGGGGCTGCTCACGCAGTACAAAGCGATGCAAAGTGCGGCGATGCAACCCCAGCTGGAGATGGTGGCGGCAAGTCAGCCACAGGATGCGACGCGCGATGCGCTGACCGAGGCGCGTCAGTCACCGTCGGCGGAGAGCTACTTCCAGCAGACGGCATCAGACCAGGCGAAGCAGACCGGCACCATGAGTGAACGCGAGTTTGAGTCGTTTGAAGTCGGACGTCGCTACGCCAATACAGCGTGGGTCACCGACCTGCAGGCGATGGACGGTGACAACCTGACGCGTGAAGTCGCCCGACAGCTGGCGGCGGCAAACTGGCTAGCGTTAGGCATTAAAAATGAGCTGCGTCAGGCAAATATACTCAGTGGCCAGCAGCTGGCCCTGGCAGCGAAAGCAGAATACGCACCTCAGCTACAGGCCCTCTCTTCCCAGATGAGTGCCGGTGTGAGTGCGCAATGACAATTAAGGAGATTCTCATGAAGACGAGCAGTACCTTTGCGTCGGATGCTGACGCACTCACCACCTTCCTGGATGCAGGCACTGGACCAATCATCGTACTCGATCCCTGTGGTGTGCTCTGGGCAGAATTTCACCGCACGCAGCGCTGGTCTCGCCTCTGGCAGGCGTGGCGACTCGCACCCGGTCAAACCCAGGAAGGAGATGCCTGGGATGTTCTCGGAGCGCTCAGTCATGTCAGCGCCGCAGAAGGAACGGCAGCGCTTGCCGCAGCGATGTTTCCTCCAGAGACACATACCCCTCTCACCCGACAACTGATGGCGTGTGTGCTGACCTTTGCGGCAGATTCCGGACATTTTAACGGACGTGCTTCTGGCCTCGCAGCGCTTGCCGGGCAACTGTGGGCTGACGAATTGTGGACTGCGCTTGCACGCTGGAGCAAAAAATACCCCTGCCATCCGGCGCTGCAGTCTGCGCGTGCGCTGCTGACGCAGGAGGGGGCAAGTGAGTCTGCGGGGATTATTCGCAACTGCATGGCCACCTACCATCATCCCCATGTCGCTGAAACCTTCGCCGCTGAGTGTGGCCTGAATCTCAGTACGTTCAGGTTACGTCCTGGGCAGATTATCTTTTTGACCCCGGACATTCGCTGTATGGAAAACCCGGCGCTGACCGACGTCTATGGCTTTTTGTTCACGGCATTGCACGCGCTTGGGGCACTTCACCATCTGAATTTTTCGGTCATTGAACCTGCACTGGCTGTTGAGGATGCATCGCTATGAGTCGTACTGATGAACAGCTTCCGATGAAGGGGGCAAAAAGCCGGAAGGTCACGGCAAAGCGCGCGGGCTGGCTGGCGCTGAATATTGTCGTCCCGGCGTCGGAAGTGGCGGGTATGGCACGCTATACAGGCCGCAATTTATCCCGGCTGTGGCAACGGCTTCGGGAGGTGACATCAGGACGCGGGGCAGGGAGCTACCGCCCCGAGAGCTGGTCGCAGGCGGTGGCAGACACGGGTCTGCCTGCTGAGCGGCTGGCCCGCAATTTTCGTATCAGTCGCTGGTTCTGGTGGAGCCTGATGTGGCTTACCGGACTACCTGCGATGGGGTTTTTGATGATGCTGATCGCGGCAGGCAGTAGCCTGAGCGGTACAGGCTGGTTGCGGGTGGGCTGTGTTCTGATTGTCATGCTTCTCCTTGCCGCGACCGGGTTTGTACAGGCGCTGGCGGTGAGTTATCGGTTATGGCAATTGACGGAAAAGCGCGTAACGGATGCCGAAGCAGGCAGTTTCCGGGCGTTTTTGCAGGAGACTCACTGGTGTCGCCAGGTGCTGAGTGGCGGGCTTTTCTGAGCCAAATCCCTTACACCACACATTGCTAAATCTTCAGCACGCGATCGTTTTCAGTGCTAAAATGCGTTTAATTACTCGTGTAGGTTGCACGATGTTTTGAGCGAGGTTTTTATGACTGTGAAACAACGAACAACGCAAAGCGTCACCATGACTGTCGAACGCGATCTGCTCAGTCGCGCGCGTGAGGCGGGGATCAATCTCAGTGCCACTCTGACCGCTGCACTTGATGCAGAGTTACGTCAGCACGAAGCCCGAAAATGGCAGGAAGAAAACAGCGCAGCGCTTGAGGCCCTCAATCGCTTTCATGATGAACACGGCTGTTTCAGCGATGAGTACAGGACATTTTAAGCATGCAGTTTACTGTTTATCGTAATATCGGCAAAAGCGCGATCTACCCTCTGCTGCTGGATGTAACCAGCGATATTATTGGCCAGCTCAACCGAAGGATCGTGATCCCCTTACTCCCTATTGAAAAATACCCCGGGAGTACACGGCCAGAACGTCTGGTACCGCTTCTCAGACTGACAGATGGTAATGAATATGCGGTTATGACGCAGGAGATGGCCAGTATTCCGACACGCGCGCTCGGCGCGGTATTCTGCGATGCATCGACTTACCGTCCGCAAATTAAAGGGGCTATTGATTTTCTTCTCGATGGTATTTAGGTTGCTCTTCCGCCTGCCAGCACAACGCACTCATGCTTAATCACAGCCGCCAGGGAGATGTTTTTACCGACGCGGCGTTTCTTCTTATATCGGGATCACTATGACACGGAAAGACTGGCTACTAAAATTTCGCCGGCATCACACGCTCGACACGCTTGAAAAGGTCTATGAACACCTGAGTTACACCAGTACGTCTCCTGACTCATCAGAAATGACGCTGGCTTATGACCACCGTAAGGCGGAACTGGTCACCGGGAAGTTGTTTGATCGTGTTCCAAAGCACGTATGGCAGCTCGTTAAGTAATTCGCTCCAGTCATGACTGTTAATACCGTGGTTCAGATACAACTCTCCTGTCTGCCACGGTGAATAAAAGACGATGCATTCCAGGCATCGGCTGACCTCATCTTTAATCCATCCCTGATGTGACGCTCATCCGGCCGCGCTGCCGGTTCATTTCACCCTTTTCTTCTTGTCAGTTTTTCTGACCCGCAGGTAAACAATGAAGCTACTGAAACAATTTCAGGCGGCAGCCTTGCTGTGCGCTGCGTCGTGCCCGGCGTTTGCCGATGGCGTGGACTACCAGACCATAAGTGACGCCGCGCAAAGGTCAGGCGATCTTTCCCGGCAGGCGCTGGTGATGATATTTGGTGATGTGGTGATCTCACCCTTTCAGCCCGGTCAGGCGACACTTATCGGTTCACTGTTCGCTCTGCTGAATGGCGTGCTGTGTACAGTCGCCCTGGTCTGGTTCCTTATCGTGACGCTCAAAACGCTGTTTAAGGGCGGGCAGGACGGCAAAGTCTTCAGCGCCGGGCGAACCATGCTCCACCCGTTAATGAGTTTTGCCGGGTTCATCACCCTTATCCCGACGTCTTCGGGATGGTCGCTGTCGCAGCTGGTGATGCTGTGGGCGGCATCTACCATGGGCATCGGGAGCGCCAACGTTCTCACAGACAAATCGGCTGATATGATCAGCAGTGGGATGTCGCTGGTTGTGCAACCCACGGCACCCTCCACACGGTCGGCTGCCCGGGCGGTATTTGAAATGAATCTGTGCAAATACGCGACCAACCGCGAACTGACCTCTTTGTATCTGGACGGGCAGGCGCGCACGGCGATGATGGTCACGAAGGGCGGCAACGGCAACTATACGACGGGTAACGGCAGTGCACTGTGTGGTAGTGCCACTATCCCTGAGCCCCCAACCGGTGTGCTGGACGGACTTTTCTCAACGTCGGTGAACACTGACAACGTGACCGCCGCGGAGCGAAGTGCGCTGGATACGATGCAGTCCTCGCTTGATGCCGCAGCCCAGGCCTATGTGGAAGCGTATCTCAGCCGTCGTGACCAGGATACGGGCACCATGGCAGATGCCGAGACGACCATCCAGCAAGCCGCCGCTGCCTATGAAACCACGGTGAACAGCGCGCTGAACCAGCTGAATTACAAAGACTCGCTGCAGAGCCAGCTAACCACTCAGCTCAAGACCTACGGCTGGCTGGCCCTGGGAGCCTGGTACAACACTTTTGCCACGGCCAACAGCAAAACGAACGCGGTGGCCAACGCGGCACCGGTGACCTCTGGGCCCGGGCTGCACGGCGAAACCGGAACCGGCGATCTGTATCATCAGGTATTCACGGCATACCGCGCTCAGATGCAAAACAGCCCCTACACTGCACCACTGGGCTCGCAGACGGCGAAGGATGATGCGGCGGCGCTGAATGCAACTGACCCGGATGCGGTATTCGTTAGCTTTTATAAAAACCCAATGCAGATCGTTACTAAGACTTTTGCGACAAGAGAATTCGGTACAGATGCTGACTTCTCTCATCAAATTAATCCGCTGATTAAAATGCAGATCATCGGGGATTACACGCTGGGTGCAGCTGAGACAGCAATGACCGCTTATACGTTGACCCTGGCGGCGGCCTCGACGGCGGACAATTCGGTGATGGGGAAACTCGGTGGCCTGCTGCTGATCAACCCGGGAGCGGTGGTCAAAGACGTGCTGACTGAGCTGGCACCACCGTTTTACTTCCTGATGTTACTCCTGTTTGCTGTTGGTTTTTCACTCGCGGTGTTCCTGCCAGCAGTCCCGTTCCTGTACTGGATGGTCGGGGTGTTTAACTGGCTGGTCAGCGTCATGGTCGGGTGCGCGGCAGGCCCAATGTGGTCTGCGACCCATCTGGGGGCTGAAGAGGACAAGGGCAGTCGTAGTGCATATGGCTACATCTTCCTGATTGACATGATGCTGCGGCCATCACTGATGGTACTGGGCTTTTTCTTTGCCTCTGTGGCGGTGATGGCGGGGGGGACGCTGCTTAACCTTCTGTTTGGTTCCGCCCTGGCGAACGCGAATGCGGACTCCATTATCGGGCTCGTAAAAATGGTGGGGTGGCTACTGATTTATGCGCGTATCGCCACCTTTGGCGTAACCCGGGTATTCGGGCTGCAGGCGACACTGGCCGATTACGTGATCGTGTTCCTGGGCGGTGCGGGTATGGCGGGGATCATGGGCGGTCTGGTTGATGACGTTAAAGGGATGTTCGCGGCAGCCGGTGGGGGAGCACGGAGGGTCCCAGGCCTTAATAATGTGCCTGCCCGACAAGGTCCGGCAGGAGAAGATGGTGTTCAATGAATATACCTGGCATTATGAACAGGTGTGGATATACTTCAATCAGAGAAAAATGCGGCAGGAGGATGCCATGAAGGTTGTTCAACGCACTGATTCAAAGCTAGAAACACTGTGGTTGCTCGTCAGATTTGCCTATTATTTTTTAGCACTTCCCTGCCTGCTTTTCTTCATGGCGGTTAGCCTGGTTATTTACTCTGGAAATCAGCCCGGTGGCCATGATGATCCAGTGATGGGGGGCTTTTTCATCCTGGTATGGTGTGCTGTATTAATTCCGTTAGGGATGCGTCGTTACTGGAAAGTGGCCCGCCGTCGCCAGTTGAAAAAAATGGTGGCTATGCTGAGCAGCCCTGAGCGTTTCAGCCCACAAAAGCAACATCAGGTGCTGGATGCGGGGCGCGGTAAATATCTGGGCATCGATATCCAGCGTGGCACCATTCTGTATATCCATATGGTGAAAAAAGGGCTGATCGATGTGGTCGGTCTGACCATGCAGGGCTGGACGAACCGTGAACTTGAAGGCACTGCGCTGCGCCTGTACACCCGCATGCCGGACGTACCGGTGCTGAGTGTGTATGCGCACCAGATTGTGGCCAAAGAACTGTTCAACACTTTGGGGGCGATGAGCCATAACAGCTACACCGAGCCGTTCCCGAATGAACCCTGGCCGGAATATGTAGGACGCCAGAGCCGCTTTGTCGAGTTTGAGCACAACGTGGTGGTTCCACAGGTCGTCTGACGCCTCCTGACATTCTGACGCTTTTCCTCTGACACCGGCCCTGTGCCGGTGTTTTCTTTTCTGTAGTCCGGTGGACATCGCCATGTCCCCGTCCTTCTCCGGATTTCCTCACATGACAACCTATAACCCGAACGCCACCGGCAGTAATGAGCCGGCAGTGGCGATGGTCACCCTTTGCATGACGGCAGTGCTGTGCTGGATTTACTTCACCGATTTTGTGCGCCTGAGTTGCCTCACACTGTACTGGCTCTGGCGCTTTGCCGACTTTCCGCAGATCCACACTTACGCCGCCATGCGCATCAATCTGCTGGCAGCGACGGGTAACGGTGCGGAGAACATCGGTCTGAATGAATGGATCTCCGTGCTGAATTTCTCGGCCGGTATTCTGTTTGTACCGCTCCTACCGCTTCTTGTCGTCACCAGCTGGGCGCTGGCCCGGCATCCTGCGCTGGGCTTTCGTAGCCGTCGCGCGATCGATGTTCACTCTTTACCAGGCATCATGGCGACCTTTTCACCGTCAGTTGTCCCGGTCATGGCCAATCAGGGTAGCGATGGCCTGATGAACGATACCTCGCCGGAACATGCCTGGGCGCAAAAGCCCGAAGAATTTGCTGAGCAGCACGGGCTTATCAAACGCCGTGTTCTGGACAGAGAGGCCGCGCGTACTCGCTTCAATGCACAGATGGGGCCGGCTATGTCAGCCCCCGAGCGCTGGCAACTGCATGAGCGGGCATTGTTTGTTGTTTTCGGTCTGCAGGTATTTGCGGATGACCGTCCGACGGCGACCCGACTGCTGGATGATCTCAATCGCTCCTGCATGACTCGCCGACTGTTCAGAGCCCCGGAATTCAGCAGCAGTCCGAACTGGCATCTGGCCGAGTTGCATTTGCCCCGTGTTCTGGCCTGCTCTGGCGTCAGGGAGTGGATGGCGATGCATGGCACCGTTCGTTCGGCTCTGGTGGGACTGTACGGTCGGGATCTGCGCCTGCCACCGGCTCGTTTCCGCTGGCTGAAAGGGTGCGACCGGACACTCTGGTATGGCCTTCATACGGCAGATACCGCCAAGGTCTTTGTCGAGGGAGCCGGCGTCGTGGCGCAGGCAAGGGCTGAACAGATGGCGGCCCGCCTGGGGCTTCCGCGACCGCCGCTGATGACCGATGAAGCGATTGCCGGGCTGCAGCTGGAGCTGGAATCCCTGGGCCAGGTTCACCCGATTGACACTCGAGCCCCGCGTGCAAAACGCCGGCGCGATGTTCCCTTCCCGGATGCGCTGTATCTTCCGGGGCAAACAGATGATGAATTTACAGACAGTGCCGATGCGCGCTGAGGAAAAAAATGATGATCACGTATTCACATAATGAAGGGCCATTTGAGGCCGAAATCGCTGGTAAATTACTGAGTGTTCGGCGTAACTATCAACCACTGTTCACCTGTCGTATAAAAGCGCAGCCGTGGTTCGTCATGCACAACGACGGCTTATATGCACAAAAGTTTATCGACATGCCTGCTTCGCTCTATCAGGGCGAAGATGCAGGACAGCTTCTGGCATGTCTGACAGGCGTACTTCGCAAGCGTGAAGGGCGCATATCTGACTACCGTTTGCTGGGTTTCGGTTTTGTGGTCGCCGTGTTAATGATAATTGGCGGCTCAATCATGTTAAACACCACAAATTTACCTTCTCCGCTTAGCACTCTTGACGGACTTCCTGTGCAAATGCCGACAAAACCTCTCAGCCATTCCACCTTAGGTGAGCAGCGCGTTTTGCGGGGTCCAGTGAGTGTGCCGGTTGCAGAACTTTCCCTTGATGAACCTGACCGTCCGCTTGTAGCAACGCCCGCTGATGGCTGGAGTTTGTCAACTGAAGCGCGTGCTGGATTGCCTGACAAATTGCACAAAGCGGCCTCCCGCGGCCTCTTTACCGTGCCGCTGTCCAGCGGGCACACACGCACAATTTATGTCTTCGCCGATCCGGAATGTGCCAACTGTCAGCGGATGGAGCGTCACTTTGAAACCGCATCAGGTCAGGTGAACGTCGTGATTTTCCCGGTCACCACAGAAGGTGGCCAGGATTCACTGACCGCCCTGTCCCCCGTCATGGCACTGCCTGAAGCAGAACGTGCAACCGCCTGGAAGACTCTGTTCTCCGCTGATGCCGGTGTGAGTGTTCCGGGCACAACGTTGACATCGGGTACTCCGGAGCCAGAGAAAGCTGAAATCGCCCGGGGAGCCATTGGCGTCAACGAAGTCGCGTTCCGGGCATACCGTTTACCGGGTACCCCGTGGACAATTTCCGATGATGGCCGTTATGTACCCCAGGCCGTGTTGAGTTCACCCGCTGCGCTGAAAGCCTTCCTGGAGGGCGGTAATCATGATGGACAATAATGCGGCAATAGACAGTGCCCGTGTCAGCCGGCATGTCGGACGCTCCTGGCTGACCGATACGTTATCTGAGACAAGCTCACTGGTATGGGCGATGCTTGCCAGTGTCACTGCGGGGGCCATCTGGCCTGCCACACTGCTGGTGAGTCTGCCTGTGCTGCTGTTCTGGGCGCTGGTCGTGGCACCTTCGGGGCGCTGGAAGATGCCAATGCGTATGCCGATGGACATGTACCGCGATGACCCGTCGACTGAGCGTCAGGTGCCAGCAAAGCTGTTGGGCTTTCTGCCGATAACCACCTTAAAGCCTGTACTCAGTCGGGCGGCAGGGGTCCTTTATGCAGGCTACCTGCGTGGGAAGGACGCAGGCCGTGAGCTGTGGCTGACCAAAGACGACCTTTGCCGTCACGTTATCATGTTCGGTACGACGGGAGCGGGCAAAACCGAAGCACTGTTGGGCTGGGTTTATAATGCGCTGTGCTGGGGTAAAGGGCTTATCTATTCCGATTTTAAAGCGCAGAACGATGTGGCACTGGCCATCGCTTCTCTGGCCCGCCGTTTCGGTCGGGAAGATGACCTGCGGATCATGAACTTCATCAATGGCGGCCGTTCGCGCGCCCAGGAGCTGCTGGAGGATATTAAAGGCCGACCGCAGACGAATACCATCAACTCGTTCATCCTCGCGCAGGAGTCCTATATCACCAACCTGATGGACTCAATGCTGCCTAAAACCGGTGGTAACGGAGGAGACTGGCAGGAGAAAGCCCGCTCAATGAACCAGGCGCTGATTTCGGCGCTGGTCTATAAGTGCAGGCGAGAGGGGACGGTGATGTCACAGCGGACAATCCAGTCGCACCTGCCGCTGCGTAAAATAGCCGGTCTGTATGTTCAGGCCGTCGAAGAACAGTGGCATGACGATATCATCCATGTGCTGGAAAACTATCTCAGTACGCTTGCCGGTTTTGATATGGATAAGGTGGCCACGCCTTCCGAGTGGGATCCTGAGGCGAATCGCCAGCATGGCTACCTGATGCAGCAGTTTACCCGCATGCTGAGTCTGTTCAACGACACCTACGGTCATGTGTTTGCCCGTGATGCCGGCGATATCGATCTGCGTGATGTGGTGCATAACGACCGGATCCTGGCCGTACTGGTGCCGGCGCTGGAAATCTCCAGCAACGAGGCCGCGACGCTGGGACGTCTGTACCAGTCGCAGCTGGCCATGATCATCAGCCAGGACCTGGGGGAAAAGCTTGAAGGCCGTCCTCAGGATAATATGAAGGTCCGCAAGTTTAAAGGGACCTTCCCGTTCCTGTGGATCAATGACGAAATTGGTGCCGGTTACACTGAAAAAGTAGGGGAGCTGGCCACCCAGGTGCGATCGCTGGATTTTTGCCTGCTGCTGGCGGGTCAGGAGGTACAGCGCCTTAAATCAGCGGCCGGTGATGCTGTCTGGACGCTGGTTGCCAATATGGGCATCCGTATTACCGGTAAAATCATGGATCCAAAGGACACCCTTGAGATCCTGCAACTGATGGCCGGGACCGAGTATCGGGCGCAAATGGGCGCGCTGGTTCAGCAGGGTGGGCTGACCGGCAGCGGCTGGGACGATGACACGCGTCTGACTATCCGTGAGCAGAAAAAGGTGGAGGTTGAGGAAGTGCAGTCACTGCAGGAAGGGGAGAATGTCACGCTGTTCAATGGGCAGGTGATCCGCGGCAGCTCCCTGTACATCAGTGATACCGATAAGCTCAGCCGTGAAGAAATTCGCATTAACCGCTTTGTGGAAGTTGCCCCGCCCTCTGAGCAGGCTCTATTGGCCACTGCGCCTTTTCGCCGCCGACGTAGCCACGTACGCAGCGATCGTGTGCAACGTATTCTTCGTGTACTGGATGAATCCCCGGGTCCGCAGGATACCACCGCCCTGGTGCTGACCGATCCGGCGCTGGTTGCCGTCTGTGAATTCAGTCTCGAGTGTGAATTCAGCTGGAAGCGTGCGCCAAATACTGCGGTTCGCTCGTCAGTGTTGTGGCGAATGGTGCTGGAAAGCCTGCCGGTACGTGGCAGGGGATTCCGCACCCGTCTGAGACATCCCCGTCAGATGAATGCCGGCATTCAGTCTATCGAACTGGCGGCACAGCACCATGTCGTGATTGAGGCAGAAAAGCGTAACAACGCCAATTAACCTCCGTTGATTTTCCATTCTCCGCCGGTGTTCTGCCGGCTTTAAGCGGAACCTGATATGAAACGTAACTTCAACCTGCCCGCTGCAGCGGCGGCAGTGTGCCTTTGCGCTGCTGCCTTCCCGGCATCAGCTGCACCTTCACTCGATGTTGGTTTTTCTCCGGAAGGGAGTGCTCAGCAGCTGGTCATCCGTACGCTGGATAGTGCCAGGAAGAGTATCCGGCTGATGGGCTACAGCTTCACCTCCCCGGAAATCGTGAAATCGCTGGTTGCCGCTAAGCGGCGTGGCGTGGATGTCCGTGTGGTGGTGGATGACAAAGGGAACCGGAGTAAAGCAAGCCTCGCGGCGATGAATATCGTGGTCAATGCCGGCATTCCACTACGTACGAATAATCAGTACAAAATTATGCACGACAAAGTGATCATCACCGACGGCGAGAACGTCGAGCTTGGTTCCTACAACTATACGCGCAGCGCTGCTGACGCCAATTCGGAGAATGCCCTGGTCGTTCGGGGCGTACCTGCCCTGGCGCAAACCTATCTGGCTCACTGGCAGCTTCGCTGGGATGGCGGCGAGGAGTGGAATTCTTCTTACTGACAAACCCTTACCTTCTTTTGTTCATCGATGTGAACGGCGGGCCAACGTCGTTTATCTTCTGGCATGAAGTTACTTCACCGATTTTAACGTTCTGTAGTATTCTCGGGAAATTCTGACAATTTTCGCGGAAGAGGCACGAATGTCGCAATCAGATAATTCAGCCACGCCCTCAAAACACGCCACACGCCCTTATCGTAAAGGTAACCCCTTAAGCGATACTGAGAAGCAGCAGGCCGCTGTGGCCAGGAAAAAAATTTCGCATAAAGAACTAAAGATTTTTGTGCGTAATCCGATAAAAGACCGATTAATGCGTGAGTGTGCCCAGGAAGGCATCACGCAGGCCGAATACATTGAGCGCCTGCTGCTGAAAGCATTTGACGAGAAAGATAAAATGTAATGGGATTACTTTCTTGTCCGATGCTGATTGAAGTGATAGATTAAAAATCGTAATGAGTTCTGGCGGGCCACGCCATAAGGTGGCAGGAAACTGGTTCTGATAAATGACTGAGAACCGGAAAAACAAAACCCCGATAATCTCTCCAATCTTGGCCGAAAAGAAGATTACCGGGGCTCACTTTAAACTGCACAGAAACTGTTGCTCTGTGCGGGGAGTATAGTTTTATGCCTGGAAAACTGCAAGAGCTCCTGTGCGTACTCCGTCTGTGCAACATGAGCACGGGACGACGTGACTGAGCAGGTGTCTGAAAAAGCTACAATTTATCGGCAGGTAAAAAATCCGTTTCCTGAATTTGTTCCGGAAAATGGGAAGAAAACCCTGCCGTTCTGCGCCAAACTTCGCAAAAAAGCGTCCGGCTTCACTCAGCGTGTCGAGTTCCAGACCCTGGTTGCCATGCTGATTGCCCGTGGTGAACGTAAACGTTTTCCACCAGAACTGCGTCGGCGTGGACTGGAGGCTGCGCTGCAGGCGCTGTGCCACTTTTATAACCCGCTGGCCAACAGGGTCGGAGCCTCACTCACCACCATGAGCATCCTCTGTGGACTGGCGACGGAGAAAAAGCGCCTCTCTATTAAGCGTTTTTCAGGAGCCGTCCAGTTTATGGAACAGCTGAAGATGCTGACCTATACCACCGAATACGATAAAGAGATCGGCTGCTATATTCCGACGGACATCACCTTCACCCCACTGATGTGGCAGATACTGGACGTTTCAGAAGAAGCGGTCGCGGCGGCGCGCCGTAGTCGTATCGAATGGGAAAACAAGAAGCGTGAGGAAAAGGGGCTGCTGCGTGCCGGTGCCGACGAGCTTATCAGCGCGGCCTGGAACTTCGTTCGCGAACGCTTCCGTGAATACCAGAAATCCCGTCGCGAGCACGGCATGAAACGTCACCGTGCCCGTAAAGATGCGCCACGTACGCGCAAGGACATCGAGCAGCTGGTCCGCAAACAACTGGAAAAAGAAATCCGCGGTGGCCGGTTCTTTGGCGGCCTCGATGCCGTACGTACCGAAATTAAGCGTCGGGTAACGGAGCGGATGAAACTCTCCCGTGGCCACTACAGTCGGCTGGGCGATGATTTGCTGGTCACTACCTGATCGGTACTCCGCCACTCCTTTGCATTCACCCGGTGCTGTGCGCCGGCTTTGTCCTTTCGCCATTTCTGATCATGGTGGCCACTACGCCTGAGCCACCTGAACCATTCTGAGCTATCCGGTTCACGCCGGAGGATTTTGCACGCCTGTACACCGGGGAATCGTATGTATTTCAACCATAACCGACGACTGTCAGCCATAAGCACCGCGGCCTCACGCAGCTATTCCCCGTCCAGAACACGGGCGATGGTCATGAACCGGTCTGGTTCTGAGTTATCCACATTAACCGCCAGAGGCTGGCGTTCTAAGCTTCCATCCGGGCAGGGCATTAACCAGCATCCGGTGTTTTTACAAACCGCGAGGTTTCTTTTAAAACCCCGATCTCCTTTCTTTTAAAGAACAGTTATTACTTACCTTTAAAGATAAAACCTATTCGCCACCCGTCCTGTGGACAGGTGAATGACGGCCGCCCTTGCAGCGAACATGCGTTCGCGCCGGTTCGGGTTAGCCGCGTTGCGGCCAGAGGTAGCACCCGCCATACATGGCGGGCAGGAGTGCAAACTAGTTACAACATTCATAAGATTAAGCAAACCCCTAAACCGGCCCGTGCACATCTGCGGCCTTATCGCCCGACCCACCACTGAAAAGCGCCCCCGCCCCGGCCCGAAGGGCCGGAACAGCACCGCTTTTAATGATGAATGTTGTAACTAGACTCTGGTGTAGCTGTGAGTACCGTCGCGGGTAATACAGCGCGACACGCTCGTAAGCGGCCTGCGGCTCGCTAACGCGGAGATACGCCACGACGGCGGCAAAGCCTTGTCGTACCACTCCGAACGCGCACAAAGGCATCCTGGCCGCTTTCAGCCCGTAATGTCTGGCAGGGAAGGGGGTGGTCTGCGCGATATTGGACATCTGAGGCGGCTACGCCGCGCTACCGGCGCCGTTTGGCTTCAGTGCCACAGGTGACAACATCTGGCGCCTGCATGCCGCGCTGCGGCATACAACTGCGTCCACACTTACTGGCTGGTAGGTTGCTGGGTTCTTTTATGATTTGGGTTCTGTTTACGGCCACAAAAGATCCATAACGAAAAAGGCCAGAGGTTTCCCCCTGGCCTGGTTCGGGCGCATGTTGCCATTACAGGCAGCGATGACGCCCATTCAGGTTAAAACTTGAAGAAATGGCGAATCAGAGCGACCAGAACAGGGCCGACAACTGATGTCACCACAGCAAGTAATAACGCTTCCTTGAACGTCATATAACCGCCTTTGGTTGCAATGGCAACTGTTCGCGGCTATCCTGTTGTTGTCACGCAAAAGGTAAGCCCCCGATATGTTGCCGGTTAAATCCGAACAATGTACGGGGGTTTTCTCTTTCCAGCGACAAGGCCACCGGGGATCAAGCCCCCGCAACATTGCGCCTCACCGGAAAGCCCGGCTTATCGATGATTCTACAACAAAATCCCTAATTGTTCAGCAATTCCATGGTTGATCAGTGCCTGAGTTGTATAAAAGGCTAAACACCAGCATGCGCTGTCAAATAGTTCACCCAAATAGGCAACTTGCAACTTTATGCTATTGAATAAAAATAAAACTTATGTAGCATTTATAGAGTACTGCTCTTTATAGGGCAAAGTGTTATCTATTAGGGTAATAGAATTATTATCGTAGTTCTCGTGGCATCATGAGCAAGAAAGGAGTGCAATAATTGAAAAATAATCTTAAGCAGTCTCCATTACGTACTGCTGCAATGATTCGTTTTCAACTAGATCAATTGGGAGCAAGAAATGCTCATCATGAATTTGAGCATCTATGCAGAAACTTAGCTCGCGAGGTGATATGCCCTAATATTTTACCTGCAACGGGCCCTGTATCTTCAGGAGGAGATCAGGGTCGTGATTTCGAAACATTTGTTACTTTTATTAATTTTTCAAAAAAAGAACATAATTATTTCGCCGGACACTCGGGAGAAAGCAAACTTATCTTTGCATGCTCTATAATTAAACAAGCAAAAATACGAGCAAAAATTGAATCCGATGTTGCATCTATCTGCAGCGGATGTAAACCTGATGTAATTTATTTCTTTTCTAATCAAGATATATCTGTAGCACTTCGCCATAAGATACAGAAATGGTGTTTGGATACACATACAGTACATCTTGAGATTATAGATGCTCAAGCATTATCAGAACAACTTTCATCCCCTAGTACCTTTTGGATTGCAGAAAAATATCTTGATATTTCTTCTGAGTTTCTGCCCAGACAAACCTGTATAGAAGACAATGAATATGATAATGCATATCAACGATGGATTGTTGAAGGCTGTAAACCAGTAAATTACGCGGACTTCATAGATATAAAGTCTAACCTTCGGAATGCAATGTATGAAGATGAATTAAAAAGTGATCTTTCAAAATGGCAGATGGCCATGGAAAAATTTATCAGTGATGATTATCCTGATGATCTCCAGCGCCGAGCAATCTATGAGGTTTGCGTAACAGAACTTCGCGGAAAACATGACCTCAATCCACGCATTGAACAAATTGAGATTTACTTCCAAAGGTGGGGGACGCCGAATAACAACGGTGCTATCCGTGATGCTGCAATATTGCTTAGTTATTGTTCGAGTGCAGTAAGAATCGGTGAGTTTAACATCGATAAATACAGATTACATCAATTGAGCAGCTCTTTAATCAAGCATATCAACAAGCAATTATCTGCAACATATAGCGAAAATTCAAAATCAGAACTATTGCTAACCAGAGCAATGGCTTCAACACTGCAGTTTCAATATAGTGAAAAGCCCGAGTTACGAAAAGATGACATACTTAAATGGTTGCTACGACTAGCTGATTCGATAAAGAAAGCACCATTATTTCCGTTGGAACAGTTTGCTGACATGTTGACTGAAATTGCGCCACATTTTGCCTACGATCAAGATTATTTCAAACTAACCTCCCAAGTTGATATTTTATTAGCTGATAGGTCAAAAGGACATATTGTAGCTGAAAAATGCAGGGACCGGGCTTTAAAATTTCTCGAATCAGACCTTCCAATTTTAGCTATAAATGAATTCCACAGAGCAAAAATAAATTGGTTTAGTAGTGAAACGTTGAAAGGTTCTTTACTCAGTTCTTTAATTCTAAGTAATATCTACCTTGATTTAGGATTGAGCTATGCGGCAAAGTATCATGCAATGGCTGCTGCATATGTTATTAACTTCTCGGATCAAGATAGCATCAAGAAGATGATTGTTCAGGCTGTTTCTCAACTGGCTCGATGTCATTATGCAAGCGGTGATTGGATTAGTTATTCAGATATATTCCCTTTAGCATTATCGCTACATTACCATTTCTCCATAGATTCGGATGACTGGCAAAAACACAGTAATATACAGGAAGCAGTGTTCCATTTTCTCGTCATGCAATTTTTATCCAAAAAAACAGGTGTTAAAGAACTTCAAATTTTGGTCGAGACCCCTTTACGTGATCTTGAAATGCCGGAGGATCTTCGTAATGAAATTTTAGAACCAGAATTATCGATGGAAACATATGAAAAAATGTCTCCACAAGAAGTCATTAAAAAATGCGGTGACGTGTTAAATGCCCCTCCATTCTCAGATAGCAATACAGCTAGAAATTATTGTTGGCGTGCATTAGGGATTACCTGGAAGGTAAATTCAACTAATATTTATGAAGATATTCCTTATATCGAAGATTTTATAGCCATATTGCAAATTGCTATTGCAGACTTTTCTACTATAGATCTTGGTTTAATTCCCACGACAGTCGAGCTTGATGCTGTAGTCTCAGACACAATGGACTTTCATCTAAGTGAAATACCAGATAATGATCGCATTGCTTTTAAAGTGCGCATACCAAAGATATCTAATGATGATATTGTTGATATTAACGACACTCATGCAGAAATCTTAAGCATAACGACCAGATTATTATGGACATGCAGTTCATTACCGGAGAATGATATTAAAGTAAAAATAGAGCAGGCATTCAAAGGCGATCTATCCGGAAAATCATTTCTTATCAAGCCATACAGAGAGTTATTTAAAGCATTTAATAATGAAAAGGGTTTTAATGATAGACGTAAGACAGACACATCATTTTATGCATCTCTAGAATTTAACTATCGTGAGCATGACTCCCTTTCATGGGTAAATACTCCAGGTTGGGGATATTCAGAAAATAAGGCTCATGAGTTTCTTGAAAATCGCTATCGCCGAAATGTAATACCTATTCGGCATACATTAAACAGGTTAAAAAAAGATAGTAAATTTAAAACGTGGGTTAATGAACTCCGTTCAGAGGGTTATCTCGATTGGCAAATCCTGGGAGTTATAAGCAATCTCGCATTGAATTACAGGATCAGAAAAATATGCAAGCCAAATAATACGCAATATTATAGTATTTTGATGTCTGAAATGATGGATAAAGAGGAGAGTGCTGGGTCCGAGTTTCCAGATGATCTGTTATATTTAGAATATAATCATATATTAATGGCAAATTTGTTATCAAGCGCAAGAGTTTGGGGATTAGAAAACCGAACACAAACCCCTGACTTTAAAGCATGGAGCAAATTATTAAATGAACGATACTTTCATAATGTAGACGACATACCCCATGACGATATCATTTTGTAGGTTGCATAATTAATCATTTCAAAATTTAACAGGAGCTAACTATGGCCACGACTATATTTTTTGAAGAAACAGTCAGGGATCAAGGTGGTAAAGCATCTTTGGATATAGAACTCGGAAGATCTTCATACTATGCGGAAGACAGCATCTATATAATTGTTGATGGGAAAACAGTAATAATGGGTCGAGAGATGGCGAAGAAATTCGTTGATGCCGTAATTTCTGTCGGTTCCTATCATGGCCTAGTGGATTGATGTGGCTGCAGGGGTACCTAATGATGCTATTCAGGACCTGTTGAATAAAAATTGTTCATCGCACTTTACCGGGAAACTCTGCTTGAGAAGCGGTCGCTATCTCGGTATCCACAGACTATCCTTTTCGGCATGCAATATCATAATAAAACGGGGACCAGCCAATGGAGATAGGTAAATCTTACAAGGTTATAATGGCGTTCACTTATGATGTGTATGAAGCAAAAGTTGTTTGTGAGAAAGTTCTGCCAAAATCCTATCGGATAAAGCATCAGGACGGTAGGATGGAACTGATAAAGAAGGATAACATAGTAGAGTTAAAGGAACTTACGCCAGATAATCTGTGAATCAAGCCCGGCCAGCACGCCGGGTTTATTATGCCTAAGTCATACACTTACGGGGTTTGAGGGTCAATAGAGCGGTAACGCACGTTACCGGCGTAACTTACTGATATATTGCAATATGACAGGCATTAATAACGGTATGGAAATGATCTCTGACAAACCATCTGGCCTGTTTGATACTTTTATTATGCAGTTGCCTTTCCAGGCTTTCTAAAATTTAGCATTTCATAAAGCGCATCACGTTCTTCCTTATTGAGACCGTTGGCTTTGCTTACGAGCCTTGGGAACATTTTTTTATCGTCGATATCAAATACAGACAGCACTGGTGTGCCATCAATAATGCCAGTCACTGTGGCGGAATAGAATTCATGCATATTTGCGAGTCCTTTATCTTCAGTCCTGAATTCAATTCTAATCCCGGGAACATTTGCCATGATCAAATGCCTGGTTTTGGCAATTCGGTAGAATGACATGATGTCGCCGAGGGCGTTACTCGGGTTGAAATCGCCTCTACCATTAACTTTCAGTATTCGCCTTGCACTTTCGCATCCGTAGATAGAAGCAACGCAGATTGCAATAACAGGATGTCCTCGGCTTATTCCGAGCACTTCGCCGTAATCTGTCAATTTTTTTGCTAATACCAATCGCTCAGAGGCTGGCTCAGGATCTTTTTTAATCCCTAAACTATTATAAAACCCCAGTAAATCCAGATACAGATGAATATTGAGCTCTGCTCTTTCCTCAATGCTAAAGTTTTGATCCATTATTATCTTGATGAGATGCTTCAGTTGACTCTGGTTTTCACGCATATTGCCTGGCCCCAGATAAGCTGACAGGCTCTGATAGTCTTTCTGGAATCGTGCAATCATTTCTTTAAGGGTCATCGGATGCGCAAAATCCGTTGCCTTTTCAACGATGGCCAGAATAAAGGAAAACTGGTATCTCCCCGTTCGGGCCATGGATATCAGCGCTTGTCGTCTCGCTTTTTTATTCCCATCAGTTCCACAGGAAACACTCCGCGCGTCTTTAATCAGTCCAATAGTACAGATATCCATAGCGACAATGCATTTCAACGCCTGTGATGCAGCTGTGCGTGCAGAAAGTTTAAACATCAAAAATCCTTTTTTTTAAATTGATTACACATTTATTCTCCCGATCGCTTATGTGATGCGGGAGTGATCGGGGCCCGAATTTGTTCTGAATTCCGGCAACTCATTATAGGGGACAAAGTGGCGACCAGATTCTGAAGCCTGCCGAATTTTTGCCTCAAGCAACACTGGGAAAGGCAGGCTATGATACAGATCAGCACCGCTGATGCAGAAAGTACTGTGCCCTCTGCCAAAGGATACGAGGCCGTCTTCTGTAAACCCCATCCAGCTGATAAATACGCCTCGTGTCCAGCTGGCTTTCTCCTGAGTTTTGCCCTCAAAATCACGAAGATCTCGTGCGGCTGTAGGGAGCTGCTGCCACTTGGCTTCCAACAGATAGAATTCACCTTCCATTTTGAAACTGCCGTCGATCTGCTCGCCGGCTATCCTGAAAGCATCGCGTGGTTCAAGCCGGAAAGTAGCAAAAAGCTCCTTCAGCCATGACTCGAAGCGGTATCCGCGCTGCTGGGCAGGAAGTACCTTCATGGCATTGAGCTCGTCAGTGAGGGATGCATAATTCACTCCCTGGTAGGCAAGAGCCAGCAGCGCTCCCGCTGCATCGTGCCCCACAGCCCCGCTGAGACGCTCCCGAAGAGCGTAAAAATCAGCCTGGACTTTCAGTGCCGCCGCTGGGGCGTTCTGCTGCTTATAGGGGTCTGAAGGCCAATGGAACGAAAACGTACGCTAGTGAAGTAACTGTCTGATATATCGAAACATAATGGACATAGAAAAATGACCTTGAAATGTTGTCTTTTTAATCGAAAAGTGGCATTTAATGGACAGTGTTGTCTACTAATTGTAGAGCCCGCTTAGTTCGGGCTTCATTCTTATTCACCGGTTATTGTTGCTGGTAGGCTGACAATCTCACCTTGCCTTACCGCAAGGTGCTTTTGACATTCCACCAAGCATTCATGCATGGATGTATCAAATTCGTCACGTTCACCATTAACCAGTTTCATCACTTTCAATATTGAGTTGCGGAAAGCCATATTCTCACCAAGTTGAAGGTAGGTGAATATCTGGAATTGATACGCCATCATTTTGCGGAAAGATTCAAGGAATTTATTATTTGCTTCTCTCATTCGTTCATCGAGCGCTGAGTTTGGGGTGTTACCTCTCATTTTGCTGGCTAATTCCCATTCAGCGTTATATCTACTTGCTTCGAATGCACAGGATAAAAATTGAGCGCACGCATCACGAATATTTCGGCATTCATTCTTCTTCAACTCCACTTCCGTAGCGACCTGTGTCTGTATCTTCAGCGCTTTTGTCTGTTGCTCCAAACTTCGGGCAAACTCTACGGCCTGTCTGGCAGATGTTATTTCAAACTGCTGGTGAGATCGTTTCATTGCTGTCCATGCAACAAAAGCGGTTGCTGCAGCAGGCAAGACACCCTTCGCCAAGTCAATCCACGGGGTAACCGGGTCTGCTTTATTTGCGATTTGTACTGTTAGCACATCTTTCGCGGGCTTCAGTACTTCCAATAATTGAATGATGTCCATTGCTTTTTCCTGAGAAAAAGAAAGCATCATAGCAAAAAGACCACTTCGCGCTAGGGGCTACGTGTAGTGACCTGCATTTATAAACGGGCGAACCTGCATTTATCGCCCGTTTTCAGCCCACATTAGCTGCAACCAACTACGCTCTTAAACCCACATTTCCTGCAAATGAACCTGCATTTATCCACACCGACCTGCATTTCATTTTTCCTGACCTACATTAACTGAAAATGAAAAGTCTTTTCTTTAAGTCCTCAGGAAGTCTCAGTATGCTCCGGAATACAATTATTTGTTTGTGGTGAACTATCCCGATGTATGTTGGTTGCAGACACTCGTCGTGAGAAAAGAGTAAGAAATATCCCAGCAACTAACGGTATAATAAACAGCATTGATTGACTTGAAATTGCATATCCATATATATAACTTTCCAGGCTTACCGCAATCAGAGGAAAAATAAGGAAAACAAGTGAAGCCTGAAAGGCACTGGCTTTTTGCTGAAGGGCAAAATAGCACAATATTCCAAAAACTCCGGCAAAAGCACCGAGATACAGGGTGGCTAGTATTGAGTGCGCTGAAAAGGCTGACACCTGTGGTCTTTCGAAGAACCATCCTGCCGCAGAAAGTATCAATCCCGCCAGAAAGCACGGGAGCGCATTAAACGTTATAACAGAGACAGTACAGCTTCTTTTCTTACATTGAGTATATATTATGGCATGGATGATTACAGCAGAAACAAGCGCAATGACTCCCTGCCAGTGGCTCTCTGTACTTGTTTTCGTTTCCTCGAGAAGAATGCCCGCCAGTGCAACCATTGCGATAGTTAAACCCACAATCTGCATTGAGTTCGTTTTTTCATTCAAAAATAAAACTGAAGCTATCAATACAGCCACAGGCATATTCGCAAATATAATGGAAGCAAGTCCAGAGCTAACATAGGTTTCACCATAAATCATTAATGAAAAAGGAATGGCAAAATAAAAAATACAAATTACAAACTGGAATAAACGTTGACCGGGTGGAAATAAAAGCGGTGTTTTTCTTAACCATGCAATGCTGATTAAAAATGGTGCCGCAAACATAAATCTCATCCCGGTTGCAAACACCGGAGGGATAGTTTCAGCGGCTATCCGCATAGCCAGCCATGTGGTCCCCCAAGTCAGTGCAACCAGCAGGAATAATACCAATATCGTCACTCTGCGCATAAGATGCTCCCAGTAAAAGAAATTAATTTAACTTTTTAGTTGGAGAAAAATATTGTTTTCCTCACTGTTTTTTCATACGTTTAGAGAAAATTTTTCTCTATCAGAAGGGCAAGGTTATGCTGGACAAGAAAGATAAGGAGCTACTCAGGCTGTTACAGCGCGACTGTACCCTGTGTCTGCAGGATCTGGCAGCGGCTGTTGATTTAACGCCTAATCCTTGCTGGAAGCGCATAAAACGTCTTGAAGATGAGGGGATCATCATTGGACGGGTTGCCCTGTTGAGTAAGGACAAGCTTAACTTGTCGCTTACAGCCTTTGTGATGATAAAAACAAAAAACCACAGCCATGACTGGTATAAACATTTTGTTTCGCAGGTCAATAGCATGCCAGAAGTGATGACTTTTTTTCGTACCACGGGAGAATATGATTATCTTCTTCAGGTAGTGGTTTCAGATATGAAGGGTTACGATAGTTTTTACAAAAAGCTGGTAAGTTCAGTAAATGGGTTGAGTGATGTAACATCCAGTTTTTCCATGGAGGAAATAAAATACACAACTCAACTTCCATTACCAGGTTAACGGTTTCGTTATTAATTGTCAGTCTCCATAAAACGACCGTTTTATGGACTCTATCCAACGATGTTCACAATCGGCCCGCAACCCGCCTAGCTGGATTACACTTTCTCATTCCACCTATCATTTTCCATCTATACTCAAATTTCGTGACTTACTGGAATACATACCATGCTTATCGGATACGCGCGGATTTCCACTGACGATCAACACCTCGATCTGCAGCGTGATGCGCTGACGCAGGTCGGGTGTGAACGTATTTATGAAGATACAGTAAGTGGGGCCCTGGCTGAACGTGAAGGGTTGGCCAGACTGATCAATTCGCTTCGCCCCGGTGATACCGTGGTCATCTGGCGTCTTGATCGCCTGGGACGTTCCTTGAAAAATTTGTTGCAACTGGTTGAGCGACTCGACGGATTGCGCGTTGGGCTACGCAGCCTGCAGGAAAGCATTGATACCACCTCCAGCGGCGGCCGTTTGGTCTTCCATCTCTTTGGGGCACTGGCAGAGTTTGAACGCAACCTGGTGCGTGAACGGACACAGGCAGGATTATCGGCGGCTCGCCGGCGAGGGCGTAAGGGAGGCAGACCCGCACTGCTCAGTCCGACAAAAAAGGCGCTTGCGCTGAAGTTACATCAGGAGCGGAATCATACCATTGAGGAAATCTGCAACATGATGGGGATCTCCAAATCAACGTTATATAACTATCTGAGCAAGGCCGGTAAAGATGCCACCGGGATGGCGTAAGAGCATTCCTGCCGAAGAATTATTACAGTTGCGTCAGCGGCTGGAACGGTTATCGCCCAAAAGTCCTGAACGTGCAGCTCAAATTTCCGCGATGTCTGAATTGTACGGGGTGTCGGCCACTTCAGTGTACCGGGCACTCAATGATTTGCTCAAACCGCATGCCGTTCACCGCCTTGATCATGGTCTGCCACGAGTTTTACCCAAACGTGACATGGAACGTTACTGTGAGCTGGTCGCAGCCCTCAAATTCCGCACCACCAATAAGAAGGGGCGTCATCTCTCTACTCGCCGGGCCATCGAGTTGCTGGAAGACTATGGTGTTGATACTGAACAAGGTCATATTCAGGCCCCGAGAGGGGTATTAACCCGCAGTACCGTCAACCGATATCTTGCTCACTGGCATCTGGATCAACCTCATTTACATCGCCCGCCACCGGCGGTACGGTTCCAGGCCGAATACAGCAATGACTGCTGGCAGTTTGATATGTCACCGTCCGATTTGAAGCATATCGATGTGCCAGAGTGGATCGACCCCGATAAAGGTGAACCCACGCTGATGTTGTTCAGCGTGGTTGATGATCGGAGTGGTGTGGCTTATCAGGAATATCACTGTGTTTACGGCGAGGATGCGGGGTCGGCACTGCGATTCCTCTACGCCGCCATGGCACCCAAGGCCGAGTCTGCGCTTGCGTTGATGGGGAGACCCAAAATGCTTTACCTCGATAATGGCCCCGTGGCTAAAAGTCGGGTTTTCCAGGACGTCATGCTGGCGCTGGGGGTTAACTGGCTGACTCATCTGCCTGCCGGAAAGGACGGTGAGCGTGTAACCGCTCGTTCTAAAGGCAAGGTGGAACGTCCCTTTCGAACCGTAAAGGAAGCGCACGAAACCCTGTATCATTTTCACAAACCGGAAACCGAGCAACAGGCCAATGCCTGGTTATTGCGTTACTTGCTTCACTATAACGAACAACCACACCGTTCGCAGGCTCATTCTCGCAAGGAGGACTGGCTGACCAATCTGCCTCCCGAGGGGATCCGCGATATGTGCAACTGGGAGCAGTTTTGTCGCTTTGCCCGGGAGCCTGAGCGCCGAAAAGTGGGGATCGATGCCCGTATCACGGTCGAAGGCACGGCGTATGAGGTTGATCCGGATCTGGCCGGGGAAACTGTGTTGCTGCTCTGGGGACTGTTTGACAGTGAGCTGCATGTTGAATTTGAAGGAAAGAGAACCGGGCCTTATTACCCAGCCTCGGGCCCGGTTCCCCTGAATCGCTATCGGGCATTCAGAAAAGGGGCGATGAGTCAGCGGGCAGAACGCATCCGTACCCTGGCCCAGCAACTCAGTTTACCCATCGCTGCGCTGACAGGCGAAAACATCGCGTTAATTTCACAATCAGAAACCCACGACATTCCCAGGCAGCCATTTCCAACTACGGCGGAAGAATGCTATGCCACAACCATTATGGCCAAACTGGCGATCGCAAACGAGCTGGCCACACCGTTGGCAAAACTGACGTCTTCCGACAGGCAGTTCATCGAGCAATTATTGGGGGAAACACTGATACGCAGGATTGTGCTGAACCGCGTACGTGAGTATTTCCGCAGAACTAAAAAGGAAGACGATCATGCGAGTTGAGGTCATGCAATATTACGGTCTGACAAATCCGCTGACTCAGGCCGGATACTATGAAACAGAGACGCACAAACAACTGACGAAAGACATTCGGGCGGCGATTTTTGAGGGACGGCTGATCGCCCTGTGCGGTGTTGTGGGTTGCGGAAAAACAGTGACTTTGCGTCGGCTCCAGCAACTCCTGCGAGAAGAGAACCGGGTCACCGTTGCCAGATCTCTGTCAGTGGAGAAAAGCAGTATCAAGCTGGCCACACTGATTTCTGCGCTGTTTTACGACCTGGTCCAGGACAAGGCCGTCCAAATCCCAAAGCAGGGAGAACGACGTGAGCGTGAACTGCAGGAACTGGTGAAAAAAGGAAAGCGGCCGGTCGCGTTATTTGTTGATGAAGCTCATGATCTCAACGGCCATACCCTTATCGGGCTAAAGCGCCTGATGGAAGTGGTGGAGGATGGCGGCGGGCGATTGTCGGTGATCCTTGCCGGCCACCCAAAACTACGCAATGACCTGCGCAGACCTACGATGGAGGAAATCGGCTACCGGACCGAAATTTTCACCCTCGACGGGATTGTTGGCAGCCAGCGAGAGTATATTCAGTGGCTGCTGGCCGCTTGCACAGAACCACAGGACGATGCACCGCCGATCCTGACCGAGGAAGCTATCGACCTTCTTGCGACGAAATTGCGTACGCCACTGCAGGTGCAGCAACATGTGACTCTCGCTCTGGAATCCGGTTACCTCACAGGTGAACGTCCCATTACCGCAGAGCTGGTTGACAGTGTGCTGTCACGCAAACTCGATGATCTGGAACCGACATTAACGCGCCACGGCTACCGGTTGAAGGATATGGTCGAACAGTTTGATGCCAAACCGGCAGAAATCAGAGCGCTGTTCAACCACCAGTTGGATCCGACCCGTACTGCTGAATTGCGCGATCGTATTCTGGCGGCGGGTTTGCCCATTTAATCCCTACCGGTTTCCTCTGTCAATATTGCCTGCAGTGGCGGCTATATGTGAATTTTTTCATTTGCAGCTAATGTGAGTTGGCAAAAATGGAATGCAGGTTGGGATGGATAAATGCAGGTTCATTTGCAGGAAATGTGGGTTTAAGAGCGTAGTTGGTTGCAGCTAATGTGGGCTGAAAACGGGCGATAAATGCAGGTTCGCCCGTTTATAAATGCAGGTCACTACAGCTACGTGCCTGATGAATTACCCAGACAGCTACGACAACATATGGAATGAGAAGCCGATAAGCGAAACACCGGGGGCGGTGGGTTAACCACGTCAACCTTGAACGGTTGTTGCGCCGAATTAAGTGCTGGATAAAGCGTGCCGAACGGGCGTCAGAGTGGCTGTGCTGGATGCGGCTGACAACGGCGATGATGATCCGGTTTTGTCGATTTACATGATTTAATATAATGTTTATTGCTGGTCATGTACCGTGTCAAAGCTCAGTAGAATTGTCTAATCCGTGGGTCGTTAGAAATGCCCATATGCTAAAGAGGCCGTTGCGGATATGTCTCCCGCATCGGCCTCTTTAGCATAACGTCATTGTGCGATCCAATTCATAATGCTGCGGGAGCCACGTAATAGACAATCACAAATACAGCTAATGCTCCACCTGCTCTTACCCAGTTTGATATTTTGACTTCTATAAATCCTGGGATAAATGAGACTACCCCAGCAACTGCCGCTGAAAGAATTATTCGAAAGAAAGTGTATTGGAAGTTCGTTGGATTAGGTATAAATATTGCTATTATAATGAAAAGAATAACAAATAAAATTCCAAAGCTAAATGCAGCTATTCTCTCGTGTGTCCTGGTCAACTTTTCTTTTCCTTTGTTATCAAATCCATATACGGGCATATCTTCATTAACGTATAGATTTCGAATTTCTTTTGCAGAACGTTTGTCATGCGCTTTAACTATCCTTTGCATTGAAGCAAAGGCAGTGGAGCTTGGTTTAAGACTATTATCATCCATTACCGCTCTATATTTTTTGTAATGAGCTAAGATAAGGTGTAGAACATCAATGCAGGTTTCAGCAAGCCATTGATTCCAATGCGTGTCATTCAACTCATCCATTGTTCTGTTATGTGCTACACAGTGTTCTAAATAGCAAAAAAAATTGTCACCACATGAGTTCACGGTATCAAAGTCGCATTTATCAGATAGGTAAAGCTCTAATGAGCCTGTATATTTCTCATACAGATGCTCAATTTCCATTTTTTGCTTATCAATGATACCATGAATATCCATATCTGTTTTCACTATCTTTTTTGTTGATTGTTATTTGATTGGGATTGAATCTTTGCCAATAACGAACTTGCTTTCGATGTATTCAAACCATTACAAATCATCCTTGTAATCGGTTTTTTGTAAATTCGATGAACGATATTCTCAACTTCAGTGATGCTTTCATTACCACTAAGTTTTTTTATCTCATTGAACATTTCCTCCAATTGTTCATTTGTAGGATGCCATTTGATTATATCTAATTCTTCCTCTAATGCTTTTTTAAAAAGAAAAGCTTGAAATGATAACATATTACTTTCCTTGCTTTGTTTGTGTAGTAGATTGTTGTGCTTTCTCTAAAAGTCTCTTTGCTTTAGATGTGTCCAAACCATCTTGGGCAAATCCTTGATGCTGGTTATTTTGCTTCTGATCGTCTTTTTTTGGCGTGTTCATAAATTCACCTTAGCTGTGTTGGAGTTGTATTCCTAATACCGCGAAGCGGTTCGGGATTCTGTTACATCCGAGCTTTATCCCGGTTTCCCCACGTTTTCTTTGTATATAATATCATTGAAGTTATTTGCATTTCTCAGAAATTTCCTTAGTCTTTGATTGCATTAGCTGCAAAGAGGGACCTCTGAATTCTAACATCTTGACTTATCTATGCGTGGGTGCGGTATGTGATGTCATTAATCCCCGTAGGCAATTTAACATAACAATGATTACACGCACCACGGCAAGCGATTGATTTTAAAGAAAAATAACTCAGCCACTGCTTTTTAACATCAATATTCGGGCCAGTTTCATGACGCCAACCGACTGCAATCACCATCTGTGGCACACGTGTATGTAGACTGTCATAAGGACCGCTTCTTCCTGTACTTGTAGCGAGCGAATTCTACAGAGGATTTACTGCGTTCAGGGAACAATGCGCAGAGCTGTGAAAACGGCAGATCGTGATTTTTGGCCAGCATTTCTCGCTCAGCATCACTCCAGACCCGGTATTTCTCATCACCCGTGAACTTGATCCCGAGTTCGCTGGCTTTCAGCTTCACCGATTCGGCACTTCGGTTGGGTAACCGTGCCACGACCGATTTACCTTCAACCGGGTAATACCTTTCAAGTAAGGCGATCTCTTCAGCAAGCCAGAAGGGCTCCGGGCGTCGCAGCCCCAGTTTTCTCGCCATAATGACAACGGATGCGGGACTACGTCCCGGCAACAAAAAACAAATATTCTGCAGTGTCATGCCTGCTGCATAGGTGGTACGCAGCACCTCTTTTTCGGCCTCGATCCAGTCAGGCGATTTTCTCTCACAGCAGCCCAGTTTCTGAGCCATGCCTTTGATTGCGGCAACTGATCGCCCAAGGCGATGCCCTATTTCTGATACCGTCAGCTGGCTATAGTGGTTTTCGAGGAATACCATTTCCCGGGCAGTCCAGCGAGCACCGCTATTTCTGGGTTTATTCAGCTTACCTTGCGCCACGCTCTGTCAGTTCCACTAAGTTCCGGTTCACTTATCGGCGATTGTTCACAAATCACAATATTCAGCCCTTTTTTACGCGGGTTCGCATATGTTCAATGGCATATTTTGTGCGTCCCGGGAAAAGCTCACGCAGTTCGCTGATGGAAGCATTCCGGTTTATATTGAGCAGAGTAAGTTCAGCCTCACTCCAGGGGCGGATCGGCGTCTGGCGTGGCTGCCGGTTACGGAATCTGAGCCCCAGTTTTGCCGCCTGCAGTTTAATCGCGGCAGCTGATCTCCCCGGCAGCTTCCCGGCAATTTTGCTGCCATGTTCAGGATAGAATGTCTCAAGCACCTGAATCTCCTCAGGTGTCCAGGCTTGTGCGACTGTCAGCCCCATTTTACTGGCCTGTGCGCCAATGGCCGCACGTGTCCGGCCAGGTAAAAATGCCTGAACACGGACAATCCAGGCATCCTGGTTGCAGTGTGCTCGCATTATTGCCATTTCTCGCGTAGTCCACGGTTTCGAGGCCGTGATTGCCTTCTTCCCCAGGTTCATTTCACGAACCATGCTCCTGACGCCACTGACCCCCCTGCCGAGCATCACAGCAATTTTGGTGGCGGGAATGAGACCGTAATTATCTTTAAGATACTGTCGCTCATGATCGCTCCAGTTGGTTTTGTAGGCTATCCCCAATTTGCTGGCTTGTGTGTTGATTGCCAGCTGCGTACGCCCGGGTAATAGCGTCAGCATGTAATCAGATCCCTTGTCATAATGCAGGCGCAACAGTTCTCGTTCTTCTTCGGTCCATGGCTGAGAACGCATCTTTCCAACCCCTGACTGATGAGCGATCCTTCGCACCGAACCGACACTTCTACCAAGACTCCGGGCGATTTCTTCTACAGGACGCCGGCCATAATGCAGTTCAACAAACCGAATGTCTTTTACCGTCCATGTGGACTGATGATTTCGTCCCTGATGCTTCTTTTCAGGCATCGGTGTCCTCCCTACACCCGGAGAAACTGGATACAAAGACCTGCTGGAAGGCGCAACACTTCAGCCCACCAGGTGGTCTTACTCTCCGGGTGGCAATTATCATAAAGTAACAAGCCATCAAATTAATGGATATACGGGTCAGATGTCACTGTTGCGTAGCCCGTGACTATTTAGAATCATTACCACTGGTTTTTACCACCGTCGCATCACCTTTCTGAGACGACACCTGCTCCAGTATATGGATCAGCGAGTCCAGATGACGTGCCGCCTGCTCGATGTTCGCCTGAGGCGCATTTATCTCTCCTGCAGCAGGTACCAGCTGTCGCAGCTGCTCCTCGACCGGAACCGCGCTGGCGAACGTACTGGTGATACGCCAGACGATCGTCTTCAGTTCGCTACCCGTCATATACTTGCCTTTCTGCCTGTCCAGCGCATCCAGCTGCGCCGACAAGGCCCGGAGTTGTGCCATACCGTCATGCCAGCCTGTCAGTTCACTTGCGGGCAGCGTCCGGCCTGCCTGATATTGCTCCCAGCGATTGACAAGTGCCCGGGTTGCAGGATCATCCGGCCACAATGCCTTAGCCTGCGACACCAGCCCCTGACCGTAGCGGAGTCGCCAGCCGGGAGCCAGCGTGGTTATCCAGTTGACCTGACCGGACATGCGCGCAAGCCACATCCCGGAGTGGGTCTTGCTGCTTTCAGTCCCGCGAAAGGCTTCAATCTGCGCCGGCGTCATCGCCTCCGGTACCCAGGCGACAGATGCTGCCATTGGCAGAGTAGCTTTATCCGGGCGATGGACAACCTGCCAGCCGAAGACCGTGGCAGCACTGAGTGCCAGTGCGGTCGCCATGCCGGCTACAAAGACAGGCCAGCGCTTCGGCGGCACCGACAGTTCTTCAGTGACCTGAATGGCCACTTCCGGCGCCTTCTGGATGACATACACCAGACGGCTGACCGGGGCGTCTTCAGCTATGACAACATCCTCTCCGGGTACCGTGTTCCCGGCAGACTCATCCTCAGGCTGAGGAGAGTTCTCCAGCCGGCTTAACGCGCTGCGTATCAGCTGCATCAGCGGATTCATCTGGCAGGCATGTTCCAGTTCCTGGCGTCTGAGTATGTCCTTCATCTCCAGCAGTCGCTTTTCAGCGAGGACCAGGGCCGGAACATCTGCAGCGCCCAGCGAATAAGTGCGAAACAGTTTTTGCACACGCTGCAGGAGGCCGTTGATTATCTCGGCCCGGGCATGTGCCGGTTGTGGCCAGAGCTGAGCCCACTGATGGCTCAGCAGTGCCGCCAGTATGGCCAGACCTTCGTTCAGGCCGCTGACCCGTGCCAGATGGCTGCGCGCCAGCGTATACCAGGCGCCAGTCTGCAGCTCCACACCGTTGATTTCAAACAGGGAGAGGGATAATTTTTCCACCTGCTTCCAGTCGACGTCTGGACGTGCCGGATGCGTCAGCTTACTCATCTCATCGCGCAGTGCCATAAACTCAGGCAATGAACGCGGGTCGCCACCGGTTCTCACCTGGCGGGGTTGTTCATCATGCATGTTGGGGTGTCCGTGGGCATAAAAGCGAGCCAGGCTCACAATCAGGTACAGGGGTTACTCAGGGAGCAGAGGCGCGATCATCGTAAAGAACGCCTCTTCATCAAACCGGGCGGGATTTTCGCTCTGCGCTCCGGCCTGGCACCAGGTCCACTCATCCTGCTCACCACTGCGCATAAACAGTCGGTACAGGGGCCGGATAGCGCCATCAGCAGTCAGGCAGACCTCAATACAGCCGGTTACGCCCTGACCGTACAGAAAAATGGGGATAAACCGGATATTCCGCTGCGCGTAGTGCAAAGCAATACCCGGCATCGAAAACGCAGTGCCGCCAATCAGAAACTCAATCAGGGAGATGGCGGTGGCTTCGGTGCGTATCTCAGTACCGGTAAGCCACTCATCCATAGACTCATGAAGCAGGCTTATCCGCTGACGAAATGCCGCAATATCCGTTTCGGCTTTCGTATCAAAGGCGGCGCTTCGCGGGCTCTGAGCCTGCAATTTTTTCAAAAACTGTGCTTTTGCCGACATAGTTGTTCCGCACCAGGTACAGGAAGGGAAAATTAAACCCGGGACTGCGGGTCAAGGTAGTGTTGTTGCTTCATGTGGCGAATCAACACACGACCTTCAGGCATAAATTCCGTGCCATAGCGCACCAGGCCAATACCTTTCAGCTCGGCATCAATGGCATAGCGCAGTTCACCGGGTGTGGTCTGATCCTGGATCACTACAGTAATCTGCTTTAGCCGGGGTTCATACTTCAGCAACACGCCGGAGAGCGTGTCCATCAGGTCATGCTCGGTACCCGGCAGCCCCTGGATAATGGTGGTCATATCCGGCAGCCCGTAGTCGGGCAAATGCGCCAGTGTCCCTGCCCGGCAGTTCAGAATACGCTGCATATTGTCCAGCACCGACAGGATTGTCTGGTTCTGCTCACTGACCTGATGCAGGTCGAGCCCGCCCGTGAAATTGTTATAGAGCGCTTCATACAGCGACGGACGCGGGGTATCACTCATCTTTCATCGCCTTCAGGGTCAGGCGGTTGTTACCGGCCTCAATCACCCGGGCTTTATCCGGATCGAGGTCGTCACGGCTCAGCACCACCCGCCAGGTGTTGTTCACCTGGTCTGGCGACATGAACATGCCGGCCACCGCGACATACTGCGCGTTTTCATCCATCGGCATATCCACCATCACTGCCCCGCCCGGCTGCAGGCGAATATCTTTCTCCGCCACCAGGTCTGCCTTGATGGCCTGACTGTCAGTCTTAAACAGTGACGGATAGTCCGTGGTGTCGAAGGTTTTCCTGTCCTTAAGCTGGTAGATGCGCACCACCGTGGACAACGGCACGCCGCCGGCGTTGCTGTTAACGGCCTCACGGGCCCGAATATCCAGATGCAGGGTCTTTATCTGCTTATAAAAAATCGATTTGGTCACGGCGACGGTGCCGTCCGTGACGCTCTGGGTCAGCCCACAGCCTGCGAGCATCAGTGTGATACCCGCGGCCAGTGCCACCAGGGGGAATTTACCAGCGGTACTCGCCATGTTCATCGGTCTCCCTGCGGTGAAGATTTTCCTGAACGCGCTCATAGCGGCCCAGGTTAATGGTGATTGTTTTGGGATGTGAGGCGGTCTTAGCCGCATTCAGCGGTCGCATCACGGCAGTGCGGCCCAGCTGCACAGCGCCTGCTTTGGGTTTCGTGCTCATCGTCGCGTCCGGCAGCAGGCTGCGGTCGATACACAGCTGCAGGCGGACATCGAGGCGCGAGCCCAGATAAACATGCAGCAGCGCCATCAGGTCTGTGTGCAGCTCACCTCCGGGCAGCCAGCCCTGCACCTCATCGGGATTAGTGGACGTCAGGCGCATCAGCACCTGACTGTTCACATCGGTGGCATAGTTGCCCATCACCGGACGACTGGTCAGGGTGACGGGCTGACTGACACTCATGGTCAGCGGCTTTTTCAGGGGTACGCGACGTTTGTCGTGGTGCCAGATTTTCGCCTGTGTGTCAGGCGCCAGCAGGCGCACCAGCGAGGCCAGACCTTCGGCCGTTCGTCCCGGCAGCAGCATCACCGGCAACAGCGCGAGGAAACGTGACGCAGGGGCGGCGATGCTGTCCGTGCAGCCGTCGATGCCAAGGCCTGCCAGGCCCAGCAGGTACTGAGAGATGTTGTCCTTACCGCCCGCTTCAAAGCTCGCCGGGTAAGAGTATTTGCGCCAGATACGATAGTACTGGGCAATCAGCCGGTGGTTGAAGATATCGAGGAAATCCGCCGTGGCCTCATAGCCTTCGCGGCGCTGGGTGATGTCATCGATATAGTGCGTCGGCAGCGGCGATTCCACGCCGTAGAGCCCCATAAAGGTGATGCGCACCGTCGGCGGCAGATGGGAATGCTCAGGTGGCTCAATCCCTTTGATTTCAGAGGCCGGGAAGCCCATGCCCGGATGGGGCCGGAAGCGAACCGGTTCATGACGTACCTGCCAGGTGCTGCCGATAACCGGTTTACCCGGCTGGCTCTGCTCGAGTACCTGGCAGAAGCGATAAAAGTTCATGTACGGCAGGTACTTCCGTAGCCGCTCCATCAGCCGGGCAGGCGTGGACTGTGATTCTCTTTCCACCGGATGCATTTTCCTTCTGGCTGTACGATGAGGGTGAGCTGGTTAAACTGGTTCATGTCGGCATACAGCGCAAAGAACCGGTTGAGCATTTCACCGAACAGGTGAATATCTCCCTCACCGGTGAAGCCGTTGCTGTCGAGAGTCACTTCGATATCCAGCCCCCGCAGCAGGTAGCCCTGTTCAAAGCGCTGCAGGCGGTGGTGCTCCACCTGCTGAATCGCCTCCAGACGGCGGGTGTTCAGCTCATCTTCCTGCCAGTTATAGAGCGCCAGCGTCCCGCGCAGCACTTCGGCGGTGCTCATCATGTTCAGGAACCCGGAGCCGAGGTGGCTCAGTACCCGCCAGTGGAAACGGTCTTCCGCAGGCGGGTAAACCGGCAGCGTGGGTTTGCAGAGGTTTTGCACCGTCAGCGGCGTCTGTACCACCTGCTCACAGCGGTCAAGCAGCGTGCTCTGCAGCGCCCGGCGCGGTAACTGACCGTTGGTACCGGTGATTTGCAACGACACCGCTTCGCGCTCAAACAAACGGTCATCTTCCCACTGGTGACCACCGAGGATAAGCCAGGTGTCATACAGTCCGGTGACGCCCCGCTTAACACGGGTGTGGTAATACCGTGGCGGTGCGTGACGGCGCATCATCCCGCCCTTGTGGCGGAAGCTGCTGAACGGCACGTATTCGGCATCACTGGTGCGATTCGAACCGGTGACCGAATCCACGGCATAAATCTCGGTGTGCCCGTCCTGCAGTCGTTTAGGGCGCAGCAGGTACTCACTTTCAAGGCCCGTAATGGTGAGCGGGTCCGCTTCCAGGGTGAACAGATTAATCACCGGTACACAGTGCAGACGAACCGCGTCATCGGTGACCGGCAGGTCTGATGGCCACGGCGTGCTGAACACCACTTCGATGTCGAAATACTCGGCCCCGGCAGGCGGCGTAATGCCGTCCAGACCGTTGAGGTGGACGAACATAAACTTATCGCGGAAGGTGAAGTACTCCAGCAGCAGCTGGTAGCCACTGAACGCGGTATCCCCTTTTGGCCACAGCCCGTCTTCCTCAGCAAATCCTCCTGGCGAGAAGTACCCGTCAAGGCGAATGCGGTCGGTCTGCCCGGGCAGGCGCATGTACAGGGCAGCCTGACGCTTGGTCAGCATCAGGTGCAGCTGGCTGCTGACAGGTGCATCCGCGCCGAGATAGAGACTCAGGTGACTGAGGTCAGCATGGGACCAGTCCGCCTGCGTGCTGCAGGCAAAGCGCATCCGTAGCAGCGAACGTCCGTCAGGCTCGGTGGTCATGGTCACCCCTGAGATGTTCAGCGGGTTGAGCATCACATCGCGGGTGGTGCGATAACGGCAGACCGTGTTTTTCGGCCCCACCGGGCGGGAATACACTTCCAGTCCTGCGGGCATCACTTCTGCCATCTTCACCGCCTGAAGCGCAGGCGTGAACGCCACCACCGACAGCGACGGGATGGTACGCAGGTAGTGTGGCCAGAGCATGCTGACCAGCCCTTCGGTCAGTTCCGGCAGGTCGTCGTCAATCTTCTCCCGCAGCCGTCCCATCGAAAAAGCAAAGCCTTCGAACAGACGCTCGACATAGGGATCGGGCGTGCCGGCCTTATCCAGATCCAGCATCGCGGCCCGGTCCGGGTGGGTTTGAGCAAATTCTTTGGCGGCTTCACGGAGGTAGCGCATTTCCGCGTCGTAATAACGCAGGGTCAAATCTTCCATTTATTTTTGTTCCTGTGGATTTAACCGCAAAGCACGGCGGCACGGGCAGGATCGACAGCGATCAGCCCGGCAAGTAGCTGGTCCATTACCGGTGTAAGACGGGCTTTATCGGCCTCACTGCGACCGGCTTTCAGGCGCAGGAGTTTCAGATGGCGGGCCTGTACCTCAAACAACAGCTCAGGCTCCCACTCACTGAGGGTCACTTCTCTTGCACGCTCACCCAGCTCTGCAAACAGGTGTACCGCCAGGTCATTTTTACCGTACTGCTCAGCAATGCGCCCCATCAGCAGACGCAACAGCCACTTCTGACGATCGGTGGTCATACCCGGTCGGGTCTGCAACCAGCCCAGTGCGGCATCCGGACCTTCACTGTCAGCCAGTGCCACAGCTTCCGGCTCCAGCGCCAGAATGTCATCGTTTCCGGAGGTGACCGGGGCTGATGGGGTATCATCACCCCACCCACCGACGGTATCCAGCACGCTCTGCTGGATCCAGTTCAGCGTCACTTCATCCGCAAACGGCGTGCCGTCACTGAACGCCAGCGTCTCCAGCCCGGACAGGCGCGACAACAGCCCTTTCAGGTCGGCGGCAATAATGTCAGCCAGGGTGTCCTGACCGGATTTCGTCAGCGCCTGGTGGATGTACCACTGCAAATCCAGCCACAGGTGATTGGCACCGCGGGAAAAGGTGCTGTCGGCCGTTTCCAGCATTTCAGCCCAGTTCTGCTGCAGGTAGAGGCGTTTGAGTAATGCGCGCAGATCCGCTCTTGGTGGCTCAATACGCGTGCGCCCCTGCGCATCCGGCGCCGGAATGGCCCGCAGGGTGTCATGTCGCAGGCTCTTCATCAGATGATGTGCTGACAGCCAGCCGTCCGGCTGTTCGCGCAAATATTCGGTGAGCGTGCGGGCCTGGGCCAGCAAATCCTGACCGGAGGTGATCCGCCCGATAGTCGGGGCATCGCTGTGGCTGGCAGACGACGGGGTTTCGCTGGTACTGGCATTCTGCGGTACAACCGCATCCACGCCCCCTGCTTTCTGTAGACGACTTTCCAGCGCGCCGTAGAGCGCATTGAGTTCAGGACGGGTTTCATCCGGCTCATTTTCGGTAAGCCCGGCTATCAGCAGCAGCGCACCGGTGGTACGTATCGCCTCTTCTCTGACCACTTCCGGGTACAGGGAAAGGGAGTCGGTCATGCGCGATCCTGCCAGCCATTCCAGTGCGGCCTTACGGCTGCGGTCACGCTGCGGGTGCAACTGTGATCCAAAACGCTCCAGCAGGCCGGCCAGCAGTTCGAAGCCTTCGGCCAGTCCCTGCTCACCTTCGCGGTGCAGCTTCGCCCAGCAGTAGTACGTCCCCACGCGAATATCTTTGGCGGTGGTGGTCAGCAGCTTCTCAGCCAGCCGGCAGATGAGCTCGGTATCCGCGCCGGAGAGCTTGTTGACCTCCTCGCGCATCTGCTGGAAGTCGTCGTCATAGCCAGGATCTTCGCCAACAGGCGATGAACCGGACAGCGGCTGCAGCCAGCTGTCCCACTGCGCCACACGCTCACGGGTGGCAGCAAGCAGAGGTGCCTGCTCGGCCTGGCAGGCACTGAGTAAGGTATTGAGCGTGCTCATCAGTATGTCTCCCCGTCGTGACTGGCCGTATCTGTGGTCGGGTCTGACGGTACTATACCGGCGGTACTGAAGATGGTTTCCGGCAGGCGGAAATTACGTAGCTTCAGCAGGGCCAGCGGGCCTTCGCCTGCTTCGGTGCGCAGGGTGTAATTGAGCCTACGACCGTCCTGGGCCTTCCAGCTCAGGCTGTAGCTACTGCCGACACCTGGATACGCGCTGACCGCGGCTTTATCGAGCAGGCGAATTAAGCCCCAGGCACCCGGAATATCGGCATACTGGCGGGTGCCCGCCTGCGTGCTAATCCAGCTCAGGTTCGCACCCGGAGCCTCAGTATCTGCAGGCCAGGTGAAGCGCTTCCACGCCGGCAGCTGGTTCACATACGTCAGCTTCTGGCTGTCGATAATAATGTCGGTCTGCATCACACCATCGGCAGTGCCCGGACGCAGCTCGAAGTTCAACCCTGCGTTGCCTTCGGTGAAGGCCACATCCGAGATATGACTCAGGGTGTTGATGGCGTTGAGGAATGCCGGATTAAAGGCCAGCCCCTGCGAGTTGATGCTGTCCGGTACCCAGTGGTTGCCCTCTTTGTGCAGCACGCCTTTGAGGCGGGTCTGCAGGAACTGCGCGATACGCCCTGAGTCTGCGTTGAGGTATTTCGCCAGCAGCGGCAGGGAAACATCACTGCTGGCGTTATTGAACGGATAACGACCACCAAAGGCACTGTTCCACTCAGCCACCACTGCCTGCTGCCACTGGGCATTGAGGCTGTCGGCCGCCGGGGTCAGCACCTGCTGCCAGGCCTGCTCCATCGGGTTCACAAACACCGTCCGCCCAAAACCACTCCACTCCTGGCCGAGACCCGCGGCAATCAGGCTGCCGTAATCGCGGGTTTCGGTGAGATCAACCGCTTTGCCCTGGAAGACCGTCTGGGCAATGGTCTGGGTCATCGCCTGCGGGTCAGCGGCATTGGTCACCTGCTGCAGGCGCAGACGCACCTGCGTCACACGAGTCAGATAGGATTGCAGGCTCTGCGCATCGGTGCCGGTGCGGCTCTTGTCCATCAGCGCCAGAACCGGGCCAAAGGTCGCATCCAGCGGACCATGCACCCCGGCGCTCTGGTCAATGGCGTCCTTGTCATCGCTACCCAGCAGATTCTTCGCCGATTTCACCAGCGAGTCTGAAATCGCTTCGCCGGTCTGCCCGGTGCGCCCCTGGACATTCAGGGTGTTCATCAGCGCCACCAGAGGCGACTGGCGCACGTCAGCCATCAGTGTCAGCTGGTCAATGGAATCCGACAGCGTGGTGGCCCGGTTCCAGCGCAGGCTGTTGAGAAACTCCAGCCAGGCCCCGCCAAAGTCAGCGAAGTAGCGTTCCGTCAGGCGTTTTTTCAGGGCTTCCGGCGAGGTCTCGTCCTGTTTATTCACCTGACGCTTGCTGTCAGTCAGCACCCAGTCGAGCTCGTCCCGGCGCGCCTTCACCACTTTCTCGATGGCCGGCTGCACGGCCTGCTCCCAGGCCTGGCGGGTAAACATGCCCGGGACGATTTCCGTGGTGCTGAACAGACGGGATGCATCGGTATCGCCGGTCATGTCGTCGAGACGCATATCGACATACAGATGTGCCACCTGAGAGAGCATCTTCTGGTACAGGGTCGATTCACTGTTACGCACGCCCATCAGACGAACCAGCAGGGAGCGCGCCTGACTGACCATGCTTTCATCAGCACGGAGCTTCCACTCAGGATGCGTCGCAAGCTGCGCACCATAGAACGACAGCAACGACGGAGCCACGCCCTGCCAGACACCGTCTTTCACGCCATCACGTTTTGGCCAGTCGTGCAGCAGCGCCGAACTGAACCAGGCGGCGTCCATGTGTTCCGGGCGGGCCAGCATCAGGTAGAGTTTGAGCTGGTCATAGGTAGTTTTGGCCATCTGCTCACGCAGCGGGCTACCCGGCGGCAACGCGTTAAAGGCGCTAACCTGCTTTTGAAGATGGTCTGCGGCCGCATCCCGCAACAGCGGCAGTGCACTGTCCTGATAGCGTGGCCAGAGTGCCGCCAGCAGGGCATTGTTCTGACTCAGCCCGGCCTGCTCATACCAGGGCACACCGTGCTCAGCGCGGTACTGCAGACGGGATAGTGTTTTCTGGAGTTCAGACAGCGCGTGCAGGCGCTGCTCCAGAGGCTGATTCTGTCGGGTGGCAAGTGCGGCCTGAGTATTCGCGCCATCAATCTGGCTGCGGTTGGTGACATAGGCGATGCTCATCCACGCAGCCCAGCCCACCATCGCCAGGGCGACAACTGACGCAAACACTTTGCGCCAGGGAATGCCCGGTTTGCGAGGACGGAGTCCGGCCGGGAGTGTCCGGACAGACTCAGGCAGGATATCCCAGCGCTTATCCATGCCCCAGTGGTGCGGCACGGCACGCTCAGCACCGGCAGAGGGCTGACTGAACACCACGCCGGCCAGCGGCAGCGGGCGGTATGGGTTGAGCATCACCGACAGCGGTGCGGTCACGCTCTCCGGTTCGCGAATGAGCTGGTCAGCCAGCGTCAGCAGGAAGTTATGTTTCACCTCGCCGCAGGTCTGCTGCAGACCCTGTGAAGTCAAACCCGGCGTCAGGGCGGAGAGTTGTTCTGCCAGCCCTTCGGGGCGACATCCGGCAGATAACAGGCAGCCGGTCGCCTGCGTAATACGCCCTTCGGGCTTACCGGCGCGCGGGTGCAGGGACCAGACATACAGCGGGAGTTTCCAGCCAAGGGTTTCCATACGTGCGCTGATGGCATGAGACAGGGAATCCATGGTGCTTTCAGACGGTACCGACAGCGGCTGTTCCAGTCCCGGTGCTGAAATCTGGTCAAAGGCCGAGGTGACCCACACCAGCCCATCCACCGGACGGCGGCGCAGTTTGCGCAGCGCGGTCAGCCAGGCACTGTCTGCTGGCGTATTGAGGTCACCGCCCCACAGCAACAGCGTACCGCGGTCTTCCTGCCAGAGCTGGCCTGTCAGACCAGGGGTCAGTTGCTCAACCTCAGCGGAAGTACCTGTTATCAGCAGGATACGCGTTTTACGCCCCCAACGCCGACCGTAGAGGTTACGCATGGCGTCACGGATGGTATCAACAGTGACATTACGTGGTGCGGTCTGCTTGACGCGGCCTTCATCGGCAGGCAGGACACTTTTGCGTTTTGCCTGAAAGCGATGCCAGCCCTGTTTAATGGCAAGCGTAATGGTTTTGCCATGGCGCAACAGCATCAATAAAATCAGGGTGCCGGCAATAACCAACCCTTTAAGTAACGGGGTATGCAGCCCGATTTGATCGCCAAAGTGCCAGATTAACCAGGCAATCCCGCCTGCTAAAAGCGCGGAGAAACCCAGTCTTCCCCAGCCTCCGCGCCATGCTGAATCACCCGTGGTCATCGTTTCGGTTCCCTGTTTGCACTGTATTAATAAATTTCTGCTCACCATCTGTAGAAAGCATCAGACAGTCTGCTTTTTGTATATTCACGATATCGCTGGCGACTGCGGTCATTATCCATGGAGAAAAGGGGCCGCTGAGCCCGGCATATTTTTCCAGCCAGTGGAGCTGTTCAGGTTTCCAGTGACCACCATAATCTTGTGCCGCTTCGAGCAAATCAGAAAATGCATTACCCCATTCCACTTTGTCGCCGACAATACTGGCGGTGGCACAGGCCTGAGTTTGTGTCGAGAAAAATGTATCCAGCGATTTTTCTGAAATCGCCATATCAAGAGCCATTGGACGCAAAAGACGCGCGTTAAGCGAAAGATCATATTTTGTGGCGACATCGTCGGAGGTCAACAGCAGGGCTACGAGCGCATCACTGTACGCATCACGGCCATGTGTCTGGTGAATCAGGATTAAATCCACTTCCAGCGTGGGTGATTTAATTCGCTCATCCAGTGAGAGGAAGGTCTTTGACGTAAGAATCGTCAGTTGTGGAACAGGGAGATCCAGAATGGCTGTCTGCCAGGCCTGCGCGAATGCATCCTGCAATACCAGTATGTCATCGTGAGAATCTGTCAGCAGCGTGACAGCTGGCACTAAATCTAAAGGCAACTTTGCCAGTACAGGACTTAACCCGGTCAACAGAACTGAAAAATGAGTCTCATGATCTTGCAGACAAACTCGTTGGGTCAGAGATGTGCTCTGCTCAAGCGTTGGCGGAGCAGTAATTAAATTTTGAGGTGTCAGATTTGCAGGCAGCATTACACCACTATGTAATACAGCTATATTGCGTCCAGACCACTCCATCCACTGTTGTTGCGCATACTCTGCCTCATTGGTTTCAAATTCGTGTCTGTCAAATGCATTGTTATAGAGCCAGCCACGCAGACACAGAAAGAAAAACCAGACAGCTGCAGGGCACGCCGTGACAACCCAAAGATTAAATGTTTGAAGTGGGCCTGCCAGTTTATTGGCATGCAGGACAAACAGCAGTACACAACCGACCAGTGCGAAAACCCCCAACATCATCCACAGGAGGAATGAAGGTTCTTCAGGCTTCGTCGATATTGTTGATTTCTGACGCTCCCAGCTCATTACTTATCCTATTACACAATCCGGTGCACTGGAGATCACCTGACAACCGCACTCACAGTGGCAACCATCCACAACCACGGCTTTTCCGTCAGAGGTCCATTCAGGCGATCCTTCAATAATGGCATTAATGCCATGCCCCTCTTTTGGGCAGCTGACTTTATCGCCTACGAGAGCAACCTTCTTACCATTTACTACCATTGTTGATGAGGCAGAAATAACCTGGCCGCCATGCGTGGTTTTATCACCAATCAATACAAAGCCTTTAGACATAAGAGACCTATAAAATAAATTTAAATCAATACATGCATCTCACCCATTAAATTAAAGCGAAATCACGCTTATCCATATCCGATAGCATATTTATTTAACAAGTTCCCAAGTCCCCCCTTCCGGTTTATTATACCACTTTTCTTCATGCTTATTTACACTTGAAATGTACCCGGGATTAACGAAATTATAGACAAGCTTTTTGCAAATGCTGTAATCAACATACTGCTTGTAGTCAGTTACAACTGGTTTTACGCCCGTTAGTTTTTCATGTTCAGCGATATATGCAGACAACATTTCATCATGCAATTCATTAGTGTAATACTTTGACTGCCAGCATTGATTTATCAATGCCCCAGTATTAAATGTCAAAGGGTGTATTATATACCCAGTATCATCGCTACTTGATATGGGGTTATAGCCATTCGCATACATTCGAGGAAGGCAAGATGTGAGCCCAAACACAATCAATAGAGCGCAAAACGCTTTGGATAAATTATATCTCACAGATAACCTCACTTGAGAATAACACAATCAAACCACGCACTAATCAACACCACCAACATTAAAAAATGAAAAGCATTCATAATTATTAGCCGGCATAGCACAATAAGTTATTTTGTGCTTGCATCACCAACTGCCATAGGGGTATTTTTTATCTTTTATAAAGTCTTTCATACCTTCGGTGTATTCATATCCATTAGGGAAATTTGTGACTTGCTTGCACATATCTAAATTATCACCAGAAACAGTCGTTACTTTCGTAGATGTTTGCTCAAGGTTAGGTTTGCCATTATTCTGTAACCAAACACGAACCTTTCCTTCAGGGGCTAACCCAATGACCATATAACGAAAATAATAGGGTTCACTAGGATTGTTCCATTCTGGTTCAGTGGAAATCATTTTTTCCTTAGTGTCAGATGCAAAAAATAAAGTGGTCTCATATGTTTTTTTGTCGATAATAGAGTCCCAGCAAAACTTAATCATCTGTGGTGGTGCGTCCGCCTTATTAAACGTAGCGATCCCCTTACCAATATATTCCCCCCACGCTCCGACACTTTTTCCTTGAGGTTGATCGATGGTTTTGAACACATAACCATAGCCATCAGTATCCAATAGTTTGACCAACGTAACCGCAGCAGGAAGCTGTTTTGGAGTGCTAAACGTAAAGTACCATTTATCCCAAGGAGCTTTTATTTTATCTTGCGCAGTAGTGTCATTACATCCAACTAAAAATAAAAATGGGAGCAACCGAATCATTAGCTTCATGCCTTTTCTCCTTTCATATTCCAGATGGATCGTACCCAGTTTTTATTTGGCATATTCACATAACCAATAAGATGTATTTTCTTCTCTGCACCATAAATCGTTCTTACTTGTTTACCATCCAGCCAAACACTTTTAAACTTCACACCATTCCAGTTCGCTGAGCAGTGTATATATTTTCCTATTATCATTAATTCATCGGGGCTAAAAGCTGTAGGAACCCCACCCGCTCTTACAGCTTTTCCTTGAGCTATTGCTTTCTCGCTAAGAGCCTCTAGCTCCGAAGGCAATGATAAGTTAATGTCTTTTGGCAGGATGTCACTGAATTCTAACCCAGTTTCTTTTGCAGCATCCAGCATCACCCTGAGCGATACCTTGGACCAATCATTTGGCACAATACGCTTTAGTGTGATACCAGCTCCGACATGTTTTTCGATCGTGCCGGTGCGCTGTACATCCATATCTACAATATATTCATGCCAGCATTCCTCTTTCACTTCACCCGACGGCAAAATATACTCAAGTGCTGGCATTACTTTTAAATCAGGTAGCCTGGCAGCAGTGTTCTTAAAAACATATGTGTTTTCATTTACTGCATCTCGTTTAACCGTTTCACCGCTAGGCTCTGTCAGAAAGCAATATTCCTGCTCATTGGGGTTATATCCTCCACCAATATCAGAATGCACACCAGGAAGAGACAACTCCGGCCAGGCTTCTTTTATGCTGTTAAGACTAAAATTGTAACGGCATTCGTGCATTGCAGCGATCTGGAAGACTTTCTGTGCGATATCTTTCGGTAATGCCAACTCAACGCCTGGGTTCACGCTACCATGTACATCAAATAAATCACTCACCGAACCAACTGCACAGACTGTATCAAACAGCCCAAGAAAGCGAACCTCTCCGGAAGGTTTTCCGTGCTGGTTTCGTCCGTTTAAACCCTTAGTTATTGCTTGTTGTATTTCTTTGTCCCCATTTCTGACACGATTACAAAAATGGCGTGCAGCCGCGGCTCCACGACTAAAGCCAAACACATCAAACTGTATTTTTTCGATAGCATATCCGGCATTTGAATTTTTATTGATAAACTGGCTTACTTCAGCAGCAATTTTCGAAACCCCTTCGTTAACTTTATCTACAACGCCTTCAAACACATCTCCGATACCCATGCCTATAAGGCTATCTTCTTTATCCTTTGCAGTACCAATACCCTGTATATATATTGCCCGCTGATAAATAGATTGATCTGACGTTATCGCGTCATCGACGGAGTACAGTGTGTTTAGCCAATGGATATTCGAATAATACCCAAGATAGCTCCCGGCACCATTACTGCTCATGTCCAGTTTACGAGTACAGGACTCGGCATCTACTTCCTTTACGCCAACATCCATATTGGTGCAAGTATTCAGCAAACGTTTATCGATGTTAAAGACATTATTCCCGGTACCATCAAAGAACATCCCGATCGTAATGGTAATACCAGGAACAGGCTTTCTTTTACAAACAATTGTTTTTTCCGAAATGTTTACATCAGTAAAGTGTTCACAGTCGCTTGCTTCCCATGCATGGTAATTAGTCATGATTTTTTGCTCCCTGCAGTTGAGTCACCGGTTCCTAGTATTTCAATATTTAACTTACCCGGCATTGAAGTGTAAATAGGCATCGTTTTGCCATTTTCATCCGAGATACCTGAAAATACCTTGCCCTCGGCTGTAGTGACCTTGTATTCGGTCTTAGGAATGATGTTCCCACTCTCATCATTGAGAGCATAAACACCGCCATAACCTTTAGGGAATTCATGTGGAGGTGAACTGATAGTCGCGGGTCCCATTTTCTGAACATTGGCACATTTCAACAGGATATTGCCTTCACAGCCCAGAATAATATTTTTACCCTGCAACTGGATGAACGATCCATCCAGATTTTTCAGCACGACATCTTTCTCCGCCGTGATTTCAACCCGCCCTTCCGTGCTGGTTACGGTCACATCCTTTTTGGCTATCGCATCAAGCGCATCATCCTGAGCCTGAATTTCTACTTTGCCCTTAGCGGCAAAGAGTTTCATCCCGGCCTTACGGGCCAGCATACTCACGGCTTCACCCGCTGCCACGGTAAAACGCTTCATAGCGCTGATGTCTGCGTTATTTTGAGCTACAATCCCCACGCTGGCACTTCCCGAGGAAACACGTACACCTTCCGGACTACTGATACTTATCCCTTGCGGGGCATTTAATACCATCCCCGGCTGCGTCAGTTCTGTCAGTGCATCCGTCAGCATTTTTTGGCTCTGGATATCCGCCGGATACGCCTGAGCACCTTCCGCCGCATCTGACAGGCTTCTGGCAATGCTTAACGCATTTTCAAGCTGTGCCACAGCCTCTTTCATGGAAAGCATCTTGTCCCCGGCAAACGGTTGTTTATCTGCAGTGATAAACACCCCTGCCCCACCCCGGATGGAAACATGTCGGTCAGTACGCAGCTCAGCACCTTCACCGCGTAGTTCGCGGGAAGCATTCACGTTGTGACCTAAATTGAGTTGGGTCTTGCCACCATACTCCGTGCTGAGCTTAACGTGCTCTTCACCGCGCTTGTCCTCCATCCGCAGTTTGTTCAGACCCGCGGTCCTGACCACATTGCGCGTGCTGTTGGCCTCAGTGACGTGGTCAACGTGACGGGAGTCGTGAAGGGCATGGGCTATATACGGGCGATCCGGATCGCCCTCATGGAACGCAATGGCAACTTCAGTACCCTGAATCAGCGGGAAGTGGAAGCCGTATTTGTCCCCACCGTAAGGTTTGGCAAAACGCACTGGCATGCTTTCCATGCCCTGGCGTTTATCGTCGCGGTCGGCATCGAACTTCACCCGGTACATGCCGGATGCATCCTGCCAGGCGTAAATGTCGTTATCTTTGGCGCTGGTCACGCGCGCCATCAGCGTGCCGCTGACCACCGGGCGTTTTTTCGCGGCTGGACGCCAGCAGCGGTTCTCGTAGTACGGCATAGCCGCCCACTCCACCTTCAGCGCGTTCTGGCGGCTGGCGGAGTAACCGGCGCTGATGATGACGAGGCCATTTTCGGTTTCACGTGGCAGTGTCGGCGGAATAGCCGTCTCGGTGATAGTCAGCACCTGAGCCGGACCCAGGGTATGGTCGGTACTGCTGCCGGTCACCGTGGTCTGGGTGGACAGGAAGCGTTCATGCTCCAGGCGCGCCCAGAAGTTACCGGTTTCTGCCGTCGGCGTGATTTTGTCGCCACGTTCAAGGTGGCGCGGGCGATAGTGGTACACATCACCGTAGGTGTTCCCCTCTCCGTCGCCGCGGGTCATGTCCGCCGGCACAGACATCAGGACGTTCTGGGCCTCGCGGTGGTTGTAGTCACCGGCCGTGACCGAGCGTTCAACCACGTTATGCCAGACGTGCACGTCCCACACCGAGTCGGCCGCATTATCATTCGCCCCTGACGGGCTGTTCAGCGGGAGTTTTTTCCCAAACGTCCAGGCGCTCTGCTTGTCCGCAAAGTGCACCACTTCAGTCTGGGTATCAGGCTGAATGGTGAAGAAGTAAAAAATCCCCACCTCAGCCAGCAGACGTTCAATGAAAGCGAGGTCGTTTTCCTGATACTGGTTAATCTGCTCACGCTTTGGATAATCGGCTTTGAGGGTAAACTCATACTCCCAGCCTTTCAGGCCATGCTCCTGGAGCACTTCTGCAACAACTTCCGGCACCGACTTGTTGACGAAAAAGCGGTGAGTACGGAACTGATTACCCAGCAGCGCCAGAAACGGCTCCAGCACAATGCAGTACTGCGCTTCATCTGCTGAACCACCGGTACGCTCGAAATGCGTCACCACCCCGTGAACCACCTTGCGTTCCGTCAGGGAAAGCAGGTTACCCGCCCCCATGGTCAGGGTCGCTGGTTTACTCAGCATCTGGCGGGCATCAATGTTCTTGTCGGCACTGGTGAAGTTGATGGTATAGCTGTAAAGCTCGCTCATCGCTTCTGAGCCACTGAAGTCCTCCACGTCGATATCGGCTGTACAGGAAGGGATATCGAGGCGGTAGCGGTTCAGGGCTTTTCCGGTGACGGTGGCCACCATTGTGTTCAGGGTATCCGTCAGGCTCATGGCGTTGACTCCATTGTGTATTCGGTTATTCCGTCAGGGCTGGCGCTGGCCAGCATCGGTCAGTGAAGAAGAAAACGGACTATTTATTCGGGCGGTTACGCAGCCAGTGGATCAGGGTCAGCAGGAGGTATGCCCCGGCGCCGCTGAGCAGGGCTTTTATCAGGATGACCGTCATCGCAAGGTTATCCATCCCCTCCTCACCGTCTCCCGGCACCGGAAGGTGGTTGATGACAAAATCGGTAAGGTTGCCATCGGGAAGGAAGAACGACCCGAGCAACGCCAGGACCAGTACGAGCAGGATTTTCATTCTGCGCTCTCCGTGCGTTTCTTCAGGGCCTGTTGTGCACGACGCTTGTCAGCGTCTTCCTTCTCCCTGACCTCTGCCTCGCACTGGCTGAAATCCGGGGTACCGCGTACATCAATACGGGCATAAGCCATCAGGCCGTTGCCACCCGGAACCGGAAACGTACCGCGGCTCAGTAACAGGCGGCGCAGATGCTGGAAGTCGCTGTAGCGACGCAGGGTGATACAGCCCCATGAAACACCGGTTCCGTCGCTGTTCAGCGGATGAAGGCGAAATCCGGTCCGGTTCAGGCCATTCACAATCAGACTGTCTTTCTTGGTTTTGTCGCTGAACAGCGCAAACCAGTCGCTGTGATGATTGCGGTAGTGATGCCAGGCATCGATCGCTTCTGCACGAACCCGGTTGTAGAGACTGCCGGCAGGCCGGTCAGTGACCCAGTAGGTTCCGACAGGTATAGCGGCTTTTTCATGGTCGGCGCAGTCAGGGTTATTCATATAACGCTCAATCCCCGACAGCACTTCAAACGTCCCGATGCCGTAGCATTTCAGGTACGCCGTTTTGCCATCTGCCGACAGGTTGCCGTAATCCATCATGCAAATCTGCATTTCAGCCTCCGTGCGCCTCATTAAACGCCAGCACAATCCCTTCTTCCTCACTCCAGCCGAGCGTCAGGGAGTGGGGTTTCTGTTTCGCGGCCATGTGGGTCAGCAGCTGCTGACTCAGCACCGGCAGAATTTGCTGATTGAGCAGGCTGTCGACGTTACGTGCACCGGTGTCCGGCAGCAGGCAGGCGGCAGTCAGCGCATCGTAAAGGCTTTCATCAATGTGCGTGGTCAAACCGTAGTGACGGTGCAGACGCTTACTCACTTGGGCGAGCTTCATCTCCACGATGGTACGCATGGCGGTCTCATTCAGCGGGCGGTAAATCACGGTCTGGAAGCGGGCCAGCAGCGCCGGCTGGAAGTGGTCGCGCAGGATCGGGCGCAGCAGTTCGTGCAGGTCGGCTTCAGTGGCCTCCGGCTGCTCATCAAGCAGCTGCATCAGGTGGTCGCTGCCGAGGTTAGAGGTCATCAGGATGACGGTGTTACGGAAGTCGATTTCACGCCCTTCGCCGTCACGCATAAAGCCGCGGTCAAAGACCTGGTAGAACAGGTTCATCACGTCGCGATGCGCCTTTTCGACTTCATCCAGCAGCACCACGCTGTACGGGCGCTTGCGTACGGCTTCGGTGAGAATGCCACCCTGACCATAACCGACGTAGCCCGGCGGTGAGCCTTTCAGCTGCGACACCGTGTGCGGCTCCTGGTACTCGGACAGGTTGATGGTGATAAGTGACTTCTCTCCGCCGTACAGCACATCAGCCAGCGCCAGCGCGGTTTCCGTTTTCCCGACACCGCTCGGGCCGACCAGCAGGAACACGCCCTGCGGGCCATTCTCTGACGTCAGTCCGGTCTTCGCCGCGCGCAGGCGCTGGGCGATAGCCTCAAGAGAAACATCCTGACCGACAACACGGCTGCCGATTTCGTTTTCCAGCGTCAGCAGTTCCGTCTGCTCATCTTTCATCAGGGAAGAGAGCGGCACACCGGTCCAGTCGGCAATCACGTTCGCCACCGTGCGGGTATCCACATCCACCTGAACCAGCGCATCACCCTGCTGTTCGTGCTCAAGCTGCTGCTGAAGTTTGCTGATTTCGGCCTGATGACTGATGTCCTGACGACTTGCCATCAGTTGTTGTGCCAGCAGCTTTTCATCGGTAAAGCGGGTTTCCAGCTGCTGCAGGGTGTTTTCCAGCTCAGCGCGTTGCTGCTCAATGGCACCCAGGCGGTCACCATGGCAGTTGCTGCCGGCGGCGATATCTTCCAGCAGAGCCTGTTCTTCCAGCTCTAGCGCGGTCAGCAGTGCTTTCAGGCGCACAATTTGTTCCGGCACCGTATCAAGACTCATGCGGACACGTGCAGCAGCGGTATCCAGCAGGTCAACGGCCTTGTCCGGCAACTGGCGACCCGTCAGGTAGCGGCGGGACAGCGTGACTGCAGCACGTACAGCATCATCGGTGATATGTACGTTGTGGTGTTCGGCATAGCGGGATTTGAGGCCTCGCAACATCAGGCACGCAGTCTCGTCGTCCGGCTCGTCGACCTTCACCATCTGGAAGCGGCGCTCCAGCGCGGCATCGCGCTCGAAGTACTGTTTGTACTCGCTCCAGGTGGTCGCCGCGATGGTGCGCAGTTCGCCGCGGGCCAGTGCCGGTTTCAGCAGGTTAGCGGCGTCCGCACCGCCGGCCTGATTTCCTGCACCGATGATGGTGTGGGCTTCGTCGATAAACAACAAAATCGGCACCGGCGACTGCTGCACAGCATCAATGACGTTTTTCAGGCGTTGTTCGAACTCGCCCTTCACACCTGCGCCCGCCTGCAACAGACCGAGGTCAAGGGTGCGCAGGATGACCGGCTTGAGGGATTCCGGCACATTGCCTTCAGCAATGCGCAGCGCCAGGCCTTCAACCAGCGCGGTTTTACCGACACCCGGTTCACCGACCAGTATCGGGTTATTTTTGCGGCGGCGGGAGAGGATATCCACCATCTGGCGGATCTCGGTATCACGACCGAACACCGGGTCGATTTTGCCCTCTTTGGCCTTGGCGGTGACATCGAGCGTGAATTTATCCAGGGCGTTCTGCAGCGCCGGGTTCAGCTCACCGTCTTTCAGCTCTGCACCGACCGGGCGGCCAACAAACTCCACTTCACCGCCGTGATTCTGCGCCAGCTCTGCTTCCTGCTGAACGTCCGGGCGCTCGTCTGACTGTGCGTCCAGCAGCGGGCGCAGGCGTTCCAGCTGACTCTGACCGAGGGTCAGCAGTGGCCACAGACCATCGCAGCGCGCCAGTTTAGGTTTATCAACCAGCGCCATCAGCAGATGCACACTGCGGATTTGCTCTTCACCATTGAGGGAAGCCAGCATCCAGGCTTCCTGCAACAGTTTCTGAATATCCGCAGATAACTGCGGGCGGCTGCGTACCGAGCGTGGTTGATTATCCAGCCAGCCGAGCAAATCCTGCCAGATGGCATCCATATCCCACTCGTAACGACGGGCCAGCACCGTCAGGTCACCCTCCCCCTGCTCCAGCAGTTTCAGCAGCCAGTGCTCAGGCAAAATTTCCGCGTGCGCACGAGTCTGACAAAGCGAAGCAGCCCCTTCCATCGCACGGGCACAGTAAGGGTTCAGACGTCGCAGCAGGATGGCTGGATTTTCCATGAAGTTCTCTCTTTGTCGGTTCCTGGACACGCTACCGCCCATCGCTGTTTCCCGTGAAGGGGACCAAAGCGCATACGGTCGGGCTGGCAGATTGTGGGTTTCTTTGCTCAACGCCCGAACGGGCAGACGTTCAGCAAAGACAAAAAAGCGGACAGAGAGGACTGTCCGCTTGTGACTTACGCGGTGGCGCGTTCGTTCCAGGAATCGGAATGAATGATGTTGCCGTCTTTGTAGGTCCAGGTGATTTTTTCGTAACGCAGCTCGATCTGCTCGAGGTGGTTATGCTTCTCGAAAGAAGGATCCTTGACGTCGTGCATCACCGGATTCACTTTCACCACTTTCACGTTTTCCAGTTTGGTGTTGAAGTACTCCACTTCCTGGCCCGCGTCGTTGATTTTGTACCACTTGAATTCCGCAGACTTGAGGGTCTGACCGGTGGTCACCGCCTTGTACAGGTACGGGCTGGACGAGTCGATTTCCTTGGTGAACAGGAACGGGGTGTGGATACGGGTCCCGGTCAGCTTGCCGGTGTTGTTGTCGGTCGGGATGTACAGGTTATGCTCCTGAGCGACAACTTCGATGCTGCCTTCACGATCCTGAACGTCCACAGAACCTTTAATGTCCGCGCCGCCGTCGTCTTTCAGCCAAAGATAAACAGGAATTGCCATGGAATTACTCTCCATTGTGTTGTGATGCGTCATCATCCTGCGATGACGCCTGGGTGTGGCCCGGTATCTGGCAGGCATTGGCCTGCGGTACCAGACTGATTTCGACACGGCGGTTGAGCGCGCGCCCATCCGGGGTGTCGTTAGTTGCGATCGGACGGCTTTCGCCATAGCCCTGCACCGCAAAACAGCTTTCCGGCACATCACCGGTGTCACGCATCCAGTCGCGTACCGCTTCGGCACGTTTCAGGGACAGCGTCTGATTAAGCTTCGGGTTACCGGTGTTATCGGTATGGCCGGACACGACAATCAGCCAGCCCGGCTTCGCCTTAACGCCGACCAGCGAATTGACCAGCATTTTGGTGGATCCGGCTTTCAGCGCCGATTTGCCCGAATCGAACAGCGACATGCTGTCGAGGCGAATGGTTTTCGGACCCTGGATGATTTTCTTAATGATCGGTGGAGGCGGTGGCGGTGGCGCCCAGTCGCTGACGGCAGCCTCAACAGGTGGAACCAGGCGCAGTCCCTGATACAGTCCCAGGCGGTAACGCAGTGGCTCCCCACGACGCGCCCAGTCGTCCAGCAATGCACCATCGGTTCTGAGGCGCTGCTGGGCCCGCAGTTTCGGGGCAACAGGCTTACCCGTCAGCTGGTGATATACCGCAAGGTGATCGCCAACATTACGAATGAGACGCTGGTTGTTCATCCAGGACGCCAGCATGGCCAGTGCCAGAAAAATCCCGCCCAGTAATCCGGCATAGCGCCAGAACACCATTCTGCGGCTGACACCACGTCGGCGTGGCAACGCTGGCAGCAGCAGTTCAGGCAGCGGCAGTGGCCCGGTGGTGACAATGGCATCCGGTGGCAGCGCGGTCACGGAAGTGATGTGCTGCTGCCAGAGATTGCCGTCGATACCGTTCACCGGCACCATGCACATGCCCTGGACGCAGGGCTTCATCACTGGCAGTTCGCCCTGGCGTACCGACAGCAGGTTAGTCACCGCGCTGTTCTGCCAGGCAAGCAGACTGTCCAGCCACAGGCCCTGACTCAGACGCGAAAGACGTCCGTCTGAGCCGGTCTCCCGGGTCCACTCCGTCAGTGACACATTGCCCTGGCCGGGCTGATACACCTGAATACCGCTCCGATGGCTGACCGTGGTAAACCAGACGGGCTCTGCCTCCGCGCAGGCCACAGGGGGTGATACCCAGGTCACAGTCCACAGCGGAGGGATTGTGCCAAATGCCGCACGGCACTGGACGACAGCCCGCTGCCAGCCCCGCAGAGACTGGGTAAAATCATCACCGGAGGTGTGCTGTTCAGGCACCACCGCCAGCATGACGGAGATTTGCGACACCAGGGCCGGGCGCACCAGGCTCAGGTGCTGTGCCAGCAGTGGCAGTTGTTCTGCATCCTTCACCCACAGATACCAGCCCTGCCGGGTTTCCCGGTGGCGGGAACCGGACACAAACAACGGGGCGTTGTCGCCACAGACGAGGATCACCGCCCCCTGAAAATCTTCCGGCGGCAGGTTTTCATCCACAATTTCCCGGACAGCGGTCGCCCGCGCCTGCGAAGCCCGACGCTGACGCCAGAACATCACGCCTGATACCAGAATAACCAGCAGGCTGAGTGCCACACGGCTGCCCGTGGACAGCGGCCAGAATCCCAGAATGAGCCACAGCGCCAGCACGGCACCCAGGGCAGTTAACAGACTTCGGTACGCATCCCGCATCGCTTACCCCGGCCTGACAGTCTGGCTTACCAGGTCGGTAAGCGAAGACGAAAGGAAGAACCAGAGCGCCACCAGGGCGACAGCGGCCACAACCCAGGTCAGCCAGTACCAGCGACGACCGCTGCGCAGGCGTGATGCCCGGGCAACAATGGGGGCGTCCTGCGCCAGCGTGAAGGCCGGCACCCGTTCCGCGAGCGCGCGAACGATATCTTCCCGGCGCTCATCATCCTGGGCACGATACTGACCGACGAACCCCAGCTGCAGGGTCCGGTACATGCAGGTCAGGACGGCGGCGTCAGGAGCGGTTTCTTTCAGCAGGTTGCGGATCCGTTCCCACAGATCCTCACCGGCATTGAGGGTGCCAAAGAAGTGTGCCTGCAACGGATCACGACGCCACGTCAGGTAACCGTCATCGGTGGTTCCGCGGTTCATCACGCTCTCATCAAGCAGTGCACACAGGGCATACACCATATGGTCACGGCTGATGTCGCTGTAACCGGCCTCCGTGAGCGCCGCTTTCGCCTCCTGCACCAGACGGCAGGCCCGGCGATAGAGCCCTTCCCCGTCCCGGACTTCCTGACCGCCGCGCAGCTGGCTGGCCATCAGCCAGCCCGGGTAGAAAATGCGTTCTATCTGGCTGAGTTCGGATTTATTCATGAGCGCAGCACCGCAAAGAGTTCAAGATTCACATCCCCCAGTGAGCGCGGGGTGTAGAAGGTGCAGCTGCCCATTTCAAGCATTGCGCGAGCCGCCTCAGTACTCAGATCCAGCGAGAAATACTGGTTCTCAAGACGTAACGGGATGGCGGCCGGAACATGGGTCAGCGGCTTGATAACCATTCCGCTCAGGGCCACGTTCACCACATCAGAGACATCCTCAAAGCTGCCTGCCTTGCACAACATCGGGAATTTCGTCTGAAGTTCATGGTTCGGCATGGAGGAGCGTACGGAGAGGTAGAAGTCCGCCCCTTCGCGCAGACGCGCATCGTGCAGGGCACCTTTCCAGATCTGATCCTGATGCTCCAGGTGGATACTCACCACCCGCGAAGGCAGGCTCGCTTCCAGCAGCTTGTCGAGCAGTGCCAGCAGCGGCGGGAATACCCGCTCCGGTGCATCGTGCTGATAAGCAGGAATATCGCCAGCGTCGTGCTCCAGTGAGAAGGTCAGCAGACTGCCGGCCAGACGGGTCAGTTCGCGGTACAGCAGTTCCGGGTGACGGTCAGGCGTCTGTAGCAGTTCCGTCAGCACCGGCTCGGCGCTGTTCAGGGCATTGAGCAGCCAGAACAAAGAGACATCCGCGACCGCAAAGTCGGCCATCCGCTCATTGCTTTCACGGCGCATGGCCATCAGGCGACGACGACGGGCCTGCAGACGAACCAGCAGGTCACCCAGTTCGGTGGTCAGTACTGGGCTCGCAGCAACCGACAGCATCGGCGGGATAAAGGCCGGGTCACGGCTCCACTGGCCCTGTGCATTACGCACCAGACGGGCGACCGGACAGGTCAGGTATGCCGTGTTTTCCTGGCTGGACAGACGCAGGGTCAGCGCATTACGCAGGATCGCAAGTTCCCCGCTTTCATGCCCGGCCAGCTCCTGCACCACCACACGCTCCGCTTTCCAGCGACGCGGGCGTTCACTGTCCTGACCGTTATCAAGGTTGCCGCCGCTGGCACTCAGCAGCGGCAGCGCGACAAGCACGTCAACAGCCTCACTGCCGGCGGCAACCGACAAATCACAGACCGGAGGAAGCGTGTCAGCCAGATCGGTATCCACAAGGGTACCGTCCTGAAAGCGCACCACCAGACGGGTGGCGTTCAGGCGCGAGAGCGCCAGTGCAGCATCATCAAATTCTGCCGCCACCACACCCCAGGGATGAGAAATACCCATCCGGGCGACCATGTCGGCAACGTGTTCACTCCAGCGGGCCTGCTGCTGGAACTGTTGCGGGGCCAGAGCGGCCCCATCCTCCCAAAGCGGGCGGTAAATTTTCATCCCTGATTTCCCCTCGCCTTATGATTTGGCTTTCGGCATCTGGGAAACCAGTGACAGGTTGACGTCCATCCCTTCCACCTGGAAGTGCGGCACCGCATAGAGTTTCACGCGGAAGAAGCCCGGGTTGTCTTCGATGTCTTCCACCACCACTTTCGCATCGCGCAGTGGGTGAGACGCCTGCAGCTCGTCGCCAGGATCGGTCATTTCGGTCACCAGGCTACTGACCCAGGTGTTGAGCTCAAGTTCCAGCAGACGGCGGTCTTTAGTGGTACCGATGTTTTCACGCTGAATCAGCTTCAGGTAATGGGCGATACGGGACAGCAGGAAAATGTACGGCAGACGGGCGTTGATACGGCTGTTCGCGGTCGCATCGGCGGTGTCATACAGCGCAGGCTTCTGAGTTGAGTTAGCACTGAAGAAACAGCTGTAATCGCGGTTTTTGTAGTACGACAGGGGGATGAAGCCCAGGTTGGCGAACTCAAATTCGCGGGTCTCCGGGATCATCACCTCACTCGGGATTTTCACCTGGTTGCCGGTACCAAGGTCGTACAGGTGAATGGGCAGGTCCTGTACCGCACCACCGGCCTGTGGGCCACGAATTTGCACGCACCAGCCGTTGTTGATGAAGCTTTTCACCATATTGGCCGCAAACGCAAAGGAGGCATTGGTCCACAGGTATTTGTCGTGATCCGGGCCTTTCACTTCTTCGATGTAGTTGAAGCTGCGCACCGGTACAGTGTCCGGACCATACGGCAGACGACCCAGTACACGTGGCATCACCAGGCCGAGATAGCGGCTGTCGTCCGTCTGGCGGAAGCTCTGCCATTTGATGTATTCCGCCCTGTCGAAGTAGTTACCAATATCCTTGATGGCGGCAACCTGCTCCATATTGTCCTTTAAAAAGAACTTCGGACCAGCAGAACCGATAAACGGCATATGGGCAGCGGCGGACACTTTTGATATATTACGCATCAGCGCCACATCCTGGGCTGAGGCATCGAATTCATACGCAGAAATTACTGCAGCAATCGGCTCGCCACCCGGGGTGTCGTACTCGGAAATGTACGTCTGACGGTATAACCCGCTCTGAATGATTTCCGGACAGTCCTCAAAATCGGCCCGCATTTCGTCCTTGGAAACGTCCAGCAGCTCGATTTTCACATTTTGACGAAAATCAGTCTTGTCCACCAACCCCTTCAGCCCACGCCAGACAGATTCTACCTGCTGGAATGCCTCGTTGTGCATAATTTCATCAAGCTGGCGGCTGATCTGGAAATCCAGTTCTGCAATATGGCTATCCAGCAGGGTCTTATCTAATTTCTCTACTTTCTGGCCGGATTTCTGCAGCACCTGCATAAAGACCTGAACGGCTGCCGTTACGCGCGCATCGGCAGAGGTTTCTGCCATGACGGTATTGTCTTCAAAACCGTCCAGCTCTGTCATTGTTGATACTGGCGTTAAATTAATTTTTTCGAACAGTGAGGCATATACACCGCCAGCTGGCAGTGTTTTTTCAATTGTTGCGCCCGCCGCCTGGTTCTGAGTTTCGTTATTGACTGACATAAGCATTCTTTCCAGTTATTCCGTTAAAGTTTCCAGTAATTACTTATTAATCCTGGGACGGGGCAAGCGCATTGAGTTCGTTACGCAGTTCGTCGCTTAAGGCGGGGTCTTTCAGAATTTTTTCAAATTCACGCTTGAAGGTGGTATTATCGAGAAGGTTGGATTTGAGATCGCGCAGCAAATTACGCATAGCTAACATTGCTTTCAGCTGCGGCACCTGGCGCGCAATGGCTTCTGGCTCAAAATCCTTCATCTCCTGGAAGCTCAGATGGATATTTTCTTCAGAGCCGTCGTCAGCGAGGGTATTTTTTACGGTCAGATTCACTTCCGGGTTTAAATCTGATAATACCGCATTGAAATTATTCTTATTAACATTTACTTTACTTCTTTCCGACAGGGTACCGGTGGCCTTGCCGTTACTGAAGTCGCCAACGCTCAGTAGTTTCAGCGGAAGCTCAACCTTCTTTTGCGCGCCTCCCGTATGCAGATTTAACGAAATGTTAACACGCGCTTTTGGTATCTCGTTCTGGAAGCTTGAACTCATCAAGTCACTCTCCTGTGTATGTGTAATGGGCTTCCTGCCAGATAAAGAGCATGCAACAGATATAACGGCAGGCCGTTTATTATTACGCTACCTAATTCGTAAGTAAACAGGACAAAACCGATTAGTTAATTCGTTACCTGAGTTTTAACAGAGATGTTTGTACACCATACCGCGCCGCGCCTGACATTACAGGCTTTCAGCATCTCCGCCTGTCAAAAATTTATATTTAAACTTAGATAAATTACGATACTGAATTGTGATCAAAGCATCATAATATAATGTGAAAATTCCTAAATTAAGTATTCAATAAATTGACATACGGGACTCTCAGAATATATCCACGCACCGTGACATTTAAGGAGGAATAAACATTAATTGTTTTTCACTTAATTCATTCGCAAAACAAATCAATCAATTGCAATCATTCACAAACCATATACAACAGGAGGTTCGATTAAATTATCACCGTTAGCACGATGAACAGCTAACTGAACCCTGAAGAGAGTCCCCTGGATTTTGCTCCAGGATAGGCAGGGAAGCAATAACGCTGCGGTAGCCGGCTTTTCAGATGATACCTGCGCTCTTCAGGTACTACTCAGTATGCACGTCAGGGCAATGAATTTGGTATCATCGAACGCATTATCACCGTATTGCGGAAGCCTGATGACCGACACTGAGCAGACAACAGCAACGGCCCATATGGCCTGGTGCGCGCTGGTCGCCCTTCACACTGCCCGTCTGGATGGCATTGCCAGCTCCGAGGCCCAGCAGAATCTCTTTATCACCCGCTGGCTGGCGGAAGCCAAGCGAACCCGACGGTTCCCCCGGGAAGTGGCCAGGGATGTCGACTGGCTGCTGAAACAGGGCAGAACCCTGGGCGTCAGGGCAAAACTCCCCTTCAAACTCAATTTTTTGTGGCAGGCCACCACCGGCAGTCTGGAAGAACAGCCGGACCTGTATCGCCTCAGCCATGCCCTGGATACCGCACGGGAGTATCACTGGGTCTATCAGGTACTGTCAGACGAGCAGTGGCAGGGGCGGCGCCAGCTGTCGCTGAACCCGGAAGTCAACGGGGTCTATGTGCTGAAATCCTCTCTTGATGCGGCCTTTGATGACAGCGGCCAGCAGTGTCTGCCTGTCAGGGTACGTATTACGGGAAATATTCAGGGTTTTGAGAAATTACTGGAAAGCAGCGGGTGGACTGCCGTTCCGGATGAGGCCGATCTGTACTCACTGCAGATCCTCCGGACGACATCTGGCACGCTGCTGCGTTAACTCAGCGCACGCCGTCTTACTCTGCTACCGAAGGCTCCGGGTTCAGAATGTCCACACGCCAGTCATGCCGGTTACCAATGTCGGCGCGCAGGAGTGATTTCTTTATCACCCTGCGAACACCCAGGCTGAGCGTATTCCAGTGAACGAGTGTAATACCGAGATTTTCATACGTTGCCCCATTCCGGCGTAACCGGCTGTTCTCTTCGGTGGTCGTGATATTGACGGAAGACCATTGCGAAATTGATGCTTCGAAGTGGTCATAGTCCCAGTGACCGGTTTCACGCATCTGGCCAATCAGCTGCGTTATCTGTGTCTGAATTTTATGATGGTGTTCACGCACGACCCTGTGCCCCTGATAGACCCCATCCATACTCTCGATCACAGCAACCGCTGCAACAGAGACATTTCCGGTAAACCGGGTGCAGGAATGCAGTGTACGTGGAAACAGATGGGTTACCATGCCGCGCATATCGCGGTTGGTAACCTGCGGCTTCAGCTGGATGCAGACCTGGATAAGATCAAACACATCCCTGAGTGTCATTTTTCCTGTTTTCATGGTCAGTCCTGTTCTGGTGTCCGATCACGCTGAATTCTATACGCGAATATCCAGCAACAGATAGCCATCGCGACAATCACTTATACTTTCATTACCTGCCGATGTGCAGGCCGTTATGTGTGGTCGCTTTTCTCAGTCACTGACCCGTGAAGAATATCTGGCCGGACTTGCCGGCAATCCCGCACGGTGTATCGCGGTCGTCCATGAACCGATCGCGCGTTACAACGTAGCGCCAGGAACGAAGGTACTGTTGCTGAGTGAACGGCATCATGCGCTACACCCAGATGCTGTGCACTGGGGCTATGCGCCAGACTGGTGGACAAAGGCTCCTCTGGTCAACGCCCGGGCAGAAACAGCTGCATCTAGCCGCATGTTTAAACCGCTCTTGTGTCAGTGAGCTCCTAAAATTGTCTGAACCGGAAAGGGGGGTACCTGTCGTGTCGTGACAGCAGTGGCATGTCAATCACAACAAAATATGGAGAACGTTTATGAACAGAAGAGCTCATGAAGTGCAGACCCGCTGGCTGGAAAGCCGCCAGCCTTCTCAGCGTACCGGTAATGAAGCAATTACCTTTCGGACGAGTGCTGGGCGGGTGATCTGCGGCTGGCTCCTGGTCAGACCGAGCACTACCAGCTGCTGATGGAGATCATCCGCTGGACGCTGATCCCGTAGTTGCTGTGAAGCTCCCTGAGGGTTTTCACTGACATCACCGGCAGTGAGGTGTGTCAGGTCTGAAGATTACTCACCAGACTTAATTTCCCGGATACTCTTTAAATCAAGGCGATCAGCACTCCAGACACCACTCCCGACCGCAGCGCCGGTGGACTTTCTGAACCGGAGTCCGCACTCACTGATCCACCAGGTGCTGGTTTCCCGCAGCCTGACATGGCGTGGTTTGTAGCATTCGGTGATTGTCCCCTCGTGCGTCATCTGCGGCCGCCTTTTCTTTTCAGGGGCATGAGCGGCTTTAGCGGACGAACCGGCAGGCGACCAGTTGCGGTACTCTGCAAGGATCTCCGTGCTCACCAGTGCCGGCTGACTGCCCGACATTCCATTCCCGGATTCAGCAGTCAGCAGGCTGTCCGCCGTGGCTTTCAGCCAGCCATACAGCTGATGACCGTCGCCCGGAATGACATCCAGCGTCACTTTACGCGTCCAGAACGTTCCCCCCAGGCTGCGGACTTTCTGTATAAAAGAGCCAAGCTGCCCGCCGGACTCGATCGGCTCCGCCACAATCCAGTCGTCATACCCGTCAAACTGATCCAGTGTCAGGTCGATGTATTCCCCGTCGAGGGCGACAATGACGTGACCGTGTCTTTCAGGACCGTCATCCCACTGCATGCCGATAACACCGGGGAACCGGTTATTGTCGTGATCCATCAGGTAGAGGACCAGCGTCTGGCTGGCCAGCTCGCAGCAGCCTAGCGGAAACCACTTCAAATCGTCACGCCAGAGGGCCGGCACCGGTTCAGTGGCACGTTCTCCGGCCGCAAGCTCCAGCGCCTGACGAAATGCCTTCACCCGGAGCGCGTTTTCCGCATTCATTTCTTCACCTTGCCGTCGCCGCGCGCCAGTGCCAGCAGTTCGGCCTGCAGCGCACGACCGTCTTCCCGGGACTCCTTCAGCTCCGCCCGGGTGTCCTGCAGCTGCGCCGCCAGATGTTCCCCGGTGGTGGCCAGACGGGCCACCTGCTCGCGCAGCGGCTGGGCTTCGGCGCGCAGCTGGCGGACGTCTTCCAGCAGCCGGTCACGTTCGGTCTGCACTTCCCGTAATACCGCCAGCTCGCTTTCCAGCTCGGCCACCCGGGCCTGGGCGGTGTCGCGCTCGAGGTCCGCCTGCTCGATGTCGGCGTCGGCCTGTTCGCGGGCGGCCAGTGCCCCGGCTTCGGCCTGTCTGACGGCCGTCTGCCACAGCAGGGACAGCTGCCCGGTCAGCAGCTGCGCCAGCTCAGGCGGCAGCGCCGGCATCTGGTCGCTGTCCTGCTCCCGCTGGCGGGCGCGGAACGCGCGCATCACCGGGGAAATGGTGGCCAGCGACCCGCCGCCGAGGTGATCGCGGACCTGGACGTTGGTCGGGTTCAGGGTGCCGGCGGCGATGAGGGCGGCGGCGGCGTCCTCGATACGGCGGATCAGGTCCGGGGAAGGCAGTTTGCTCATGGGGTGTCTCCGAAAAAGCGTGATACCGGCAGTGTATCCCGTGCCGAAAAAACACACAATACATTTGATACAGTACAATACACTAAATACATACGATACAGTACAGTACAATACACAAATACGGTACGATACGATACGAACAGTACATACCTCCGGTCGCTCTCTTTCCGCGGCAAGATCCGGAAATTACCAGTTCCGGATCTTCACGGGCCCTCCCCCGTGCAGCACCGCGTAAACACCCCATGCGGTAGCTCTACCTCGACCCGAACGCAATATGTTGCGGTTCTGCCCTCCCCTGCCCGCGGCCGCTCACCGGCATAAAACCGTGCCAGGGTGCGTTCCGGTCTGTGTTACACTTCCGAAAACTTCGTGTATTACCAAAAGTCGGATCACACCGGCACCGCGATTCTTTAATTTATCGGCGTGGTTATATGGCTGCATATGATCAGGTGAGCAATCGTATTCATGAGTGAATATCGGGCGCGTGATGGTCAGCGGTCGGAACGACCTCCGGAGGATGTTGGGGGATTTCCCACAGTGATGGTGCCGGAAGGAAATTATTTCAGGGCAAAATAAAAGGAGTTCAGGATGGGACGAACTGTACCGGTCAAAGCGGGCGGGTGGATGTGTGCGTCAGGGAAAGAAGTTATCCGGTGCTGCACGGATCAGTGTGTGGATGCAACGATGAATCCCTCCTCCGGGAGCCCGTCATAATGGCGGCGGTTATTGGCCCGGTATGGGTGCCCGTCGTCTCCTCAGCCGTCGGAGGGATCATGGCCATCACCGGCGGTATTGTCACCCAGCTGATCATTGCCGGTAAGGAGAAGCGCGCACACGAAAGAAAGATCGCGTCAGAGCGGGCTTATCTCGGCAGCCAGCTGCTGGTCAGCCTGATGGAGTTCCGTGACCGTTGCCGGGACTTTGCTGACTGCCCTGCATGGCCCGGCATGATGATCCCAGAACATCCTTCAATTCTTTATTTAGGCACGGTTAATGGGGACTGGTCTGTTTTACCCGGGGCGCTGTTGCTGCGAACAAGACGCCTGCCCGTGCTTCAGGAAAAAATTAATCCGTTCCTTGATCATTGCTTTGAGAAACACGGCGGTGGTACTGAGTATGTGGCCATCGCCACAGAACGCTACAGGGTACTGGAGGGGGAATGTACGGCGCTGATTACCGAACTTGGCGTGCTGTGCAGGCTTCCCGTAGAAGCGCATCTGTCTGAATCGCCTTAATGAACACGAACACTGAACAGAGGACCTGTGTATGGCCATATCCGACAATTCCATTTCACAGCAGATTATTGCTCTGCTGCGGCACTGTCAGCATCTGCAGTCGGAACAGGACGGCATTCGCCGGTCTGAGCCTGGTCACGCTGGCGTTGCTGCACACGAAACACTGGATGACTTTGCGCAACAGATCCAGACAGCCTGTGTGTACGCATCAATGACCGATCGTCTGCTGGCTATGCAGAGCAGACTTGCAGATCTTGGTCACCAGCTGGAGTCCCGTGGGCTGGTTGAGGTACCGGTCGGCCGTGATTACGCCGACGCAGCTCTGGACTGGTTATCAGCGCAGGCCGGCTCGCCAGCACCACAGGGAGATAAGAATTGAACATGCTGACTGTCCAGGGGCAGTTTCCGGGCCCGCCAGGCTATGGCAACCCTGGCACGGCGCCGTTACCGGTGGCCATTGACTACCCTGCAGCTCTGGCGCTTCGACAGCTTGCCATTTTGCACGATGACCTGCCCAAATATCTCCTTGCGCCGGAAATCAGCGCCCTGCTCCATTATGTGCCGGATCTTCAGCGCAAGACCCTCTTTGCCACACTCTGGAACACGGGGGCGCGCATCAACGAAGCGCTGGCGCTGGGCCGGGCAGATTATCATCTGGCGCCACCGTATCCGATCGTACAGCTGGCCACACTGAAGCAGCGTACTGAGAAAGCGGCCCGTACAGCAGGACGGGCGCCTTCCGGCCAGGTACCACACCGGATGGTGCCTCTTTCTGATCCCCAGTACGTCAGCCAGCTTGAAATGATGGTGGCCACACTAAAAATCCCGCAGGAGCGCCGCAACAAAACGTCAGGAAAAATGGAAAAGGCGCGGCTGTGGAATATCACTGACCGGACAGTACGCACCTGGCTGGGTGAAGCCGTCGATGCAGCTGCTGCTGATGGGGTGAGATTTTCTGTCCCCGTGACGCCGCATACGTTCCGCCATTCGTATGCAATGCACATGCTGTACGCCGGCATTCCGCTGAAGGTGCTGCAGAGTCTCATGGGCCACAAGAGTCTGAGCTCGACCGAGGTCTACACCAAAGTCTTTGCGCTCGATGTCGCAGCGCGGCACCGTGTGCAGTTTCAAATGCCAGAGTCTGAAGCTGTTGAGATGCTTAAATTAATCAATAGGGTATAAGTAGCTTTAACTAACTTTAGATGGACTGTGAACCGTGATTATGGATTAAAAACCGTTAATTTGACGGTTCTTAATCCACATTAGTGGGGATTAAGGGCTGAGTGGCATGTAAGCCTCAACTAATCTTCTTCATTTCAATGAAATACTACTGGTTGGTGAGAGCAGATACTGATGGGTTTGACCATTACAACGAGATATTTATACACAGTTATTATTGAATATAACCAATAAGTTAGATCCTTAAAGAGATCCTAATGTGATCCAACAAAGATCAAAGGAGATCCCAGTAGCTGTATCGTGTTGATAATTAAAATAAAATCGGTACTTGTGATGGACTTAGAACCGCTCTTTATGGGCTATGAACCGCTAAAGATGAACTATAGGCCGTTTTTAATGGGCTGGCGACCAATCTTGATGTTCTAAAGACCGTTAGAGAAATGGACTAAAGACCGATTTTTCCGTTTTCTTCTGTTGATAATAATATGTATTAAAAACAATGGTATACATGATGATTTAATTTGTATTCACATTTGATCCACAGGGTTATGCACATATCATTTTTCCATTAACTTGCTATCTCGATCTCCTGCATCAATAATGTGGGCTAAGGTCCGCTCAAGTGGATTAAAGGCCGCTCAACTCGGATAAGTAAATATGCCAAAAATTGATAAAGATCCTGCTGTTGGGACTAGCATGCAGCTCAGTGACAGCTCTCCAATCACTTCAAAGATGGTTGGGGGTAATGTGCTCAGACATACTAATAATCACACAGTACAACCTGTAGCGCTTATGAGACTTGGGTTGTTCGTGCCTACTTTGAAGACCACAGACAGAGCTAAACGTTTAACCAAAACGACTATTGATGCGACCGAAGAATTAATCCAGCTGAAAATATCCCAAGCTGAGGGATATGAAAATGTAACCATCACTGGCACTCGTTTAGATATGGATTCTGACTTCAAAACTTGGATTGGTGTCGTTCGAAGTATTGCGGAACATGGTAACTCTGACGGCATGGTTGAGATGTCTATAACTGAGTTAGCTAAACTCTGTGGATTCCCAAGTACTGAGGTTCGCACTCGTCTACGCAAGAGGATAACAGATTCATTACAACGCATAATGAGTGTCGTTATTCATCTGCAAATGAAAACCGACAAAGAGAAAGATGAGAGCGATGGCCTAATGCTGCATCTCATCAAAGATGTGCAATACAGCGATAAGAAGAATTTCGTCACATTTTCCGCTGATCCGCGTCTTAGCGAGCTTTATGAAGTAGATCACACCGTGCTGCTTCACTTAAAAGTTATCAAAACATTGCCCCGCAAGGAATCAGCTCAAGCAATCTATACATTCATAGAAAGTTTGCCTAAGCGCCCTGCTCCAATTTCGATCAAGCGATTACGCGATCGTCTCAACCTTCGGTCTGCGGCTATCGGTGATCAAAATCGAACCGTCAGAAAAGCGATGGAGGTGCTAAGAGACATCGGATACGTTGAGTATGAGGAAGTTAAAAAAGGAAGATCGTCATATTTCAGAATCCTCAGAAGAAACCCTAAGTTAATTCTTGATTCGATACCAGATGACGAGCCAGGCGGCGATAGCAGAGATAGTGCTAGTAAGCCTATGAGCGAAAAGCAAAAAGCTTTATTTGACGCTGTTTCATCAATTGATGAGTCGGATTTAGAGAAGGTTTTGCAGGCACTAACGGCTCTTAAGAAAAAGTAATCGCGTCAAAATGGACTAAAGGCCGCAATGTACGGACCTTAGTCCATCTAAGCGTTATCCTGACGGTCGTCAATCCATCTAATCTTCTTAATCCTTTGATTCATAGCTATTCATGGTTAGTCTGCGCGACTCAATCAACGGTTTTTAGTCCATCCTGAATGTGTTAAATCAGGAAGGAACTGCAAATTAGCTGCTTTTTACCCTCTTCCGCCATCGCTTCTCACCCTGGTCTCCTCTTACAACGGTTCACAGTCCATTTAGGGTGTAACTTCATCTCCGCGCTGGTTTTCAGTCCATCCAAACTTCATTGGACGGACTACAGACCATTTTTGCGGTTTTCAGTCCATGCTTGTGCAGTTAGATGATTGATAGAACGAAGGTTCTTTTTTGGAGGTAAACCCGTAACTGGAGGGGAAAAAAACTGCACCACGTAGATGCAGTTTCGAAAGAAATGAGATCGTTCAACTACTCTTCAGTACTCAATTTCTCAGTTATGAAGGCTTCAAACTCAGCTAAAAGTTCGTTACTTATACGGTTAAATTCAAACCTAGTTTTTCGGCCAGAAGCATTCTTACTTATGCGCGCGTACTTATCTTTGTTGTCGAAAGATGCGAGATCATGTGTATCCCATCCTTTGGAAGACGGTTTGTCATCGAGCTGTTCTACAGCTACGGTAATCTTTTCCATGACCCGCTTTTGAGCCTCTGCCACATCATCTATATCTTCACTATCTATTCCCTTTCTCACCTGACCTACAACATCGGCCAGTGAAAAATTGTTGTTCTCAACAAACTTCTGCAGCCGGAATAGCCGGCTATAAAATGAGTTAGGAATGCCTTCGTAATCAGGGAAAAGAGCGATAAGCGAACTGTCAATTCGTGCCGCTTGAACACGCTTGAACACGGAAACATGGCTAATTCCCAAGAAAATCGCCAGTTCATCATTTTTTGTAAAGCCGTTCTCTTGCATCAATTGTAAGTATTGGAACCCTACTTCACGGTATGAGAATCTCCGAGAAGTTTGTGCGGCGGTAATGATTGATTTGATATCTTCAGCAGAAAGTTCATCCGGGAGTACCCATAACGGAAGCTCCTTTGCGGCTTGAATACAACAGAAGCGTCGACGGCTGCCTTCTATCAATAAATAAATCCCATTCCTCTTGACCGCCACCCCTTCTATATCAACGCCTCTGGCTTTGATCTGCTCTAATATGTCCCGTACAGCGTTGAGGCTAAGTGCTTCCTGGTTACGGGGGTTCATCGGATGAACGGCCGTTTCCTGCTCTACCCTCTCAGCGGGGACAATGACGTGTTCTGCTTCGAGCTTAATACCGTTATGGAGCGTGAACAGTTTCTTCAAGCGAGGGGCCGATTTCAGGCCAGCAAGTCCTGAACGGTGCCCTACTTCAGTCCGCTTTGGTGCATTAAGATAGCGGGATTTATCACTCCCAATATGTTGTTCATCACTCATGGGTTAACTCCTTGCTTCGCGGAAAAACTTTTGATCTCGTTAATAAATTGCTGGTAGACCAACATTACCGATTCTTCTGCTACATCAAGTTGCTTCGCAGAGCACAGTTCCTCAGATTTTTTGATATCGAGTACCGTTCTTCCCCGGGAAGCGGCGGCCTTAAATGCTTCTGAATTTTTGATCGATGCTGACATGAATAGGTCTTGGACTGTTCGAACAAGTTTGTCTAGTACAATTTTTTCGTAGGGACTTTTGTCATCAACATTAACCGCTAGAACCTTAAACCACTTAAGATTGTCACCTTTGCTAGGAGATTGTTTGAAACGTTCACTGATGGTGAGCATAAAGTCGGTAGTCGAAGCGTAATCGTATTCCCGTGGAGACACCGCAACAAGAATGCCATCTGCAGCTTCGTCTGCTGCCCAGATTAGAGGTGAGTCTTCTGGAGGAGTATCAATAATGATCAGGTCATATTTTTCCTTCAGTACTGGCAGAATAACTTCTTTGAATCGTAAGAGCAGTTCTGTGCGTTCGTCTTTTGAACACTGCCAGTATTTGTCTTTGAATCTTGCATCAGTCGGGAACGCAGTTATTACATCTAGATTTGGGAGATGTGTTGAGAATGGCATACTTGCGATGATCTCTGCTTCAGAATACCCCATGTCGAGGTATTTTCCGTACTCAGAGTCTTCTTCATAAACGCCCAGGATTGCATCAATAGCTGTAAGGAATACATCATCCTCAGAGACACTTTGAATCATCCCACTACCAATTGATCCTTGCGGGTCCCATTCAATCAGCAGTGTCTTTGCGTTTAATTGCAAATCAAGTGCAGCAGCAACGGCTATAGCGCCTGATGTAGTACTTTTGCCAGTACCACCTTTATGGTTCTGAGTAACAATTGCTCGGCTTTGATAGACATCGCGATATCGAGGATACCCTAGCGCGTCCATGATTTTCTGGACATCCCACCGGGTATAAAGATGGTTCTTATTCTGGTAAATAGGTGCCCCAACGAGTCCTTTGTCTTCAAGCTCAGATAGTATTTTGTTGAAAGTGACTCGTGATTTTCCAAAAAAGTCAGACAGATTCTTTTTGTTCAGGCAATGGTTGTAAATAAGACGGTCAACACCTTCAACACTATCATCTGAAACCGAAACTCTTGACGATGCCATCAGTGATTCTTTCAGCGAGATTTGTTCGCTCTTCATGCGTTGGCCGACAAGGGCGATCTTTTCAATCAGATTCATTTTTCCAATCCCTCTAACCTTAGATTTGTTTTTAAACGCATATGTGTAAACTTTACGTATAATGCGTTCATTTTCAATATATGCGTATAAGTGTACAGGTAATAATCATTAGGCGCTAACATTCTGTGTTCGATTTAGCTGATTTTTCGATTCAACGTGCATTTATTGGTGCTCAAATTTTATGTGTTCATCGCTTTGAAATTTGCAATGTACATGCGATTAGCTTGGCGATTAAGGGGGTTAAACGGTGCTGAGGCAGGCATAACTCCCGAGGGCCGGTCTGGCGATTAAGGCGGTTAAACGGCGCTGAGGCGGGCATAACTCCCGAGACCGGTCTGGCGATTAAGGGGGTTAAACGGTGCTGAGGCAGACATAACTCCCGAGGGCCGGTCTGGCGATTAAGGGGGTTAAACGGTGCTGAGACAGACATAACTCCCGAGGGCCGGTCTGGCGATTAAGGGGGTTAACGGTGCTGAGGCAGACATAACTCCCGAGGGCTGGTCTGGCGATTAAGGGGGTTAAACGGTGCTGAGGCAGACATAACTCCCGAGGGCCGGTCTGGCGATTAAGGGGGTTAAACGGTGCTGAGACAGACATAACTCCCGAGGGCCGGTCTGGCGATTAAGGGGGTTAACGGTGCTGAGGCAGACATAACTCCCGAGGGCTGGTCTGGCGATTAAGGGGGTTAAACGGCGCTGGGGAGGGAAAAACTCTTGAGGCCGGTCTGGTTACTAAGGTGAGGGTAAGTGGCGGTTGATAGGATAGTGTCCGCCATGAAAAGTGTAGATCTATCTGAATCACCAGTGTGGGTGATTTTCGACCACAATCTTAAACCAAATATAAATTCTATGATTTTAAGATATGCGCGCTATCGGAATATCACTCCACCGGGTGGTGTATGCAGGAGAAAGCATCTCTCTCTTCATTTGCCATTCCGGTGCAATCCCCCTGCCGGCAAACCATACCTTACCCATCCCAGAATGATTAATCTGATCCAGCACTTTCATTAGCTGATCGCTATCGGCATGGGGCTGAACTTCATCGAACAGATTCAGCTGTGATATGCCCGTCGGTGTAAAATCATTAAGCATGATTCCTGCTTTTGCAAATCGATGCCCCTCTCGCCAGATTCGATCAAGGGCTTTCATCGCTGCAGCAATAATGTCTCTTGTATCACGAGTAGGCGTCAGTAACCTTTCACTGGCTACATTCCCATAGTAGGGTTCGTTAATAGCAAAAGGAGATGTTTTGACGAACACCGATATGTGGCGGCAGTACTGACGCTCTCCACGGAGCTTTTCTGCAGCGCGCTCTGCGTACTGACATACTGCCTGCCTCATCGACTCATACGTTGTAATTCGCTCTCCGAACGATCTGCTGCAGATGATTTGCTGTTTAGCCGGCGGGGCTTCTTCCAGGCTGATGCAGGACTCACCGTTAAGCTCTCTGGCCGTACGCTCAAGAACAACGGAGAAGTTGCGCCGTATAAAAGAGGGATTCGCCTGCGCCAGCTGCAGTGCTGTGGTGATCCCCATGGTGGCCAGCTTTTTAGCTATACGGTTTCCAACACCCCAGACTTCCGCTACAGGTTGCAACGATAACAGCTTCTCGGTACGGCGACGGTTATTCGGTGTTAAGACCAGAACACCACGAAACTGTGGCCATTCCTTAGAGGCCCACTGGGCGCTTTTCGCCAGCGTTTTGCTGGGACCACCTCCAACTCCTATCGTCAGACCGGTTCCGGATTTGACGTGTTCGCGCAGCTGATGTCCAAACACCTCATAGTCTATACAGCTGTCAATACCACTGATGTCGAGAAACATTTCATCAATCGAATATTGCTCCACGCGGGGGGCCATTTCTTCAATATGAGCCATGACTCTGTTAGACAGACTCGCGTAAAGCTCATAATTACTGGAAAAAACATGAACCTTTTCTGTGAGCTGGGCATGTTTAAGCTGGAACCACGGCATTCCCATTTTTATATTTTGCATCTTTGCGGGACCGTTCCTGGCAATTACACAGCCATCATTGTTGCTCAAAACGACGATGGGTTTACCGCGTAAGTCAGGCCGGAAAACGCTTTCGCAGGAGGCGTAAAAACTGTTTACGTCGGCAAGAGCGAACATCAGCCTGCATTCCTGGTTTTATGAATGAACGACATCACCACACCAAAGACCTGCAGATGCTCAGGATCGGGATAGAGAGTAGGGTAGGCAGGGTTCATTGGTTGCAGGGCCAGTTGGGGTGTCAGCAACAGGCGCTTCACGGTGAATTCACCGTCAATTTCTGCGATGACGATATCCCCATGCATTGCCCGCTCCGCTTTATCCACGATCATCAAATCACCACTGTGCAGCCCAAGATCATTCATTGAGTCACCCAGGGCCCGGACAAAGTACGTGGAGCTGCGCCGCCGGATACAGTAGTCGTTCAGATCGAGTTCTGCTTCGGTGTAATCGGCAGCCGGCGACGGGAAGCCGGCCGGGCAGCACTCTGTATAGAGTGGTGCAGTTTGGGTTTCCGGAGTGGATGTCGGTGTGATGAATCGCAGCATAGTCAACCTTCAAAATATTACTGTTTATTTATACAGTATATCAGGGCGGAGAGATTATTCCAGACCCCTTAAAATGCTCAGATTGAGCTGATTAATACGCTGAAATATCAATGTTAATCATTTTTAGGTGTTTTGATTAACTCAAATTGAGCTAAATGTATTTACATAAATGGCTTTTGGTGTATCATTTAACTCAATTTGAGCGCAACGAGAATTTCAAAATGAGGAACATGATGAACGTTTACTGCGATGATGGTTCCACCAACGTAAAACTGGCCTGGTTTGCTGATGGCAAGCTGAAGACTTCGCTCTCTCCAAATTCTTTCCGTCATGGCTGGAAAGTCGATTTCGGTGGCACGGCGTTTAACTACCGGGTAGGGGCACTGAAATACACCTGGGACAGCGTAAGCCGGGATGCGGTGTCGACCACGAATGTGGAGTATCAGTACGGAGATCTTAATCTTCTTGCTGTGCACCATGCGTTACTGAACAGTGGGCTGCCTCCACAGCCTGTGACGCTGACCGTTACACTCCCACTGAGCGAGTACTATGATCATGACTGTCAGAAAAACGAAGAAAACATCCGCCGTAAAAAGGAAAACCTGCTGCGTGCCATCGAGCTCAACAGAGGCGAGGCTTTCACGGTTAATGATGTCATCGTGATGCCGGAATCCCTGCCGGCAGCGTTCAGCCGCCTGGCAGAACTGAAGCCGGGACCTGGTGAAACTACGCTGATTATTGACCTCGGTGGCACCACGCTGGATGCCGGTGTCATTGTGGGTCAGTTTGAAGATATCAGCGCCGTGCACGGTGACCCGTCTGTCGGGGTTTCTCAGGTCACCCGGGCTGCACAGGCAGCACTGCGTTCTGCAGACAGTGAAACAAGTCCGCTGATCGCAGACCAGATTATCCGCGGGCGAAAAGATCGTGCATTTCTCGACAGCATCATTAATGATGCATCCAGAATTGACTATGTTATTGACAAAATTGAAGAAGCAATCGGGTCTCTGGGAGCCCGGGTTGTCAGTGAACTGACCCGCTTCAGAAGCGTGAATCGCGTGCTGCTTACCGGTGGTGGCGCACCGTTGATTGAAGGGGCCATCCGCCAGGCCTGGCCACTGGCAGCGGATCGTATCGAGATTATTTCCGATCCCCAACTGGCCCTGGCTCGTGAGATTGCGCTTTATCAGAAAGAGGACTGACTGTGCCTGCCGGCAAATATTCGCTCTACCTGTATCAAGATGACTGCCGTGACATGCAGACCCGGGAAACCATCGAGGGGGTTTCCCAACCGCTGCGCGGTGAGTTCCTGCGCGCCACGGCAATTTCCGGAGCGGTGTTGTACCGTATCGATGTACGGCTGCCGGCTGCACTGGCATCACTGTTTGTCAGCCCGTTGTTGCCCGGGCAACTGACAGGCCTGTTGTCACTGTTGTCCGGTAACGGGGCTGAAGCTGCGGGGGAGGGGGCTGATGTTCTTTATCCCTGGAAAGCCGGGAAATATTCAGGCTCTGCTGAGCGGCGTCGCTTTAATCTGATCCTGAACGACGATGAGAGTTCAACGTTGCTGACGCAGCTGCTTGATGATGCCTCGAGCCGACAACGTGGAACATTACTCCGTGAACTGGTGATAGCTGGGTGCGCACTGCATGATCTGGACAGCCGTTTTCCACGACTGTTGTCCAGCATGCCGGAGCCACCGGCAACAATCGATGAGCTGAGTTTGCTGGCTGGTAAACTTCTGGGTCAGGCGGTGCCGGTGAAGCCGCCTGAAAACATCGATGCAGCTGCCGCTCCCGTCGTGGAGTCCGCATCGCCCGCAACTGGCCGGGATGTCCTCCGGCAAAATATGAAGAAACTGCTGTAAATCTCCTGTCCTGAGAGCGTGCAATACCGTCAGATGGCGTATTGCACGGCTCCTATCACACCTTCTCCTGTGCTCTTTATTCTCTGCATGTGACCTGTACCGAACCGGTAACAGGCACAACCGACTGGTTGAATAGTGAGCAGTGAAGTTCGCACTGCAGGGAATGGACTCTGCAGCTGCTTATCCACAGGCTGTCCTGCCGATTACTGACCTGCTTTGTGGACAAGTCATCGCAGATAATTTTCCGTCAGCTGTGCACCTGCAGTCGTAGCCATTTTTTGCGCCTGCAGCTGCCGTTCCGGCATCGCTCTTTCACTGGCCACCTTCGGCGGCCGCGAAGGAAAGCCGGTGAACCGGCCTGTCCGCACTTCCGTATGCCGGGGCTCCGTAGATGCCTGTCTGACGCGCCCGATGCGCCATGCAGTCGGCGATCCCACCTGCCTGCAGCGACGTGTTTTCCACTTTATTCCCGGCTCCTGGCAGCGGCTGACGCCGTGCCCTGTACACTAACCCGGGCCGCGTTGCCAACAAGGCACGTTGCTCTCCCGTACTCACCCGTTCGCAGCATTCCGGCACATTCAGTCCGGAATGCTTTGCGCTGCGGCTTGCGTCGGGGCCTTGTTTTCACCGCTCTACTCCCGGGTTGTTTCCCGGTCACGGCGTAGCCGGATCGAGATAACTTTAACCGAGGAGTAAACATGCCTAACTGGTGCTGCAACCGACTTTCTTTCACTGGCCATGCTGATGACATTGCCCGTCTCCATCGTCTGGCCAATGCCGAATTTACCCCGTGGCATCGCATTGCCGTCATGCAGGGCATACAGCTCTTTTGTGCAGGCGCAGCCGGGTTGTTGCAGGTGACGGAAGAGTCTGAATATCCGCCATACCCGGCGCTCATCGCGAGTGGCCGTGGCGTCATTTCACCTGAGAACCTCGCCTTTACCCGCTGGTTCGGGTTGCTGAAAACCTGCATCCGGCTTGATGAGACTAGCTGCAGCCAGTTGCATCAACTGTGGCTCGATAGCGGAATTCAGCATCGCCTCTGGGAAACACTGAACGATGAACAGCAGAACGTAATCAGCACTCTCTACAACCGTAAGCACAGCGACTGGCATGGCATGTTTGCGCGCAATGATGCCGGGGAGTGGTGGGACAAACTTTGTCGCGGTGACGGGAAAGAGAGCGAAATACAGCCGCTCGACCTGCGTATGGTTGTGCCGGTACGCCTGGATATCGAAATCAATTGCTTTAACGGCGGGGTGCTCGAAGGTATTCCGTCATCGTACAGCGAGTACATAGCGCTGTTCGGCGTGAAATGGCCAGTCGGTTACGAGCTGAATGTGTCCTTCCACAGCGAAACATGCATCCAGATTGATTTCGATACGCCGTGGAGCGCACCGAATGATGACGTTCTGGCAGAGATGAGCCAGCAGTTCAACTGCACCCTTGAGCACTGGTACGCCGAGCAGGGCTGTGACTTCTGTGGGTACGGTCACTTCGAGGCGGGCGAAAAAACGGAAGAACTGATCGATTCGCTTGTCTGGGAGGATATCGACTGCGATGAAGAGGAGCGCTACGCCGAGGTTATTGGTCCTGAGTGGATTATCAACAATGTGGCCAACTTCGGCGGCTGACCGGGAGGAGGGCGGGGAAACCCGCCCGGAACAGGTACGCAAAAAGCAGAGGTCTCAATGAACTGGTTAGCCAGCTTTACTGTCCGGGTGACAGAAACTGAAATCGATACGCACCACATTATCTCCGCCGACAGCGAACATCTGGCCGAACGGGGTGTTCAGGAGATGGGGCGCACATGGTGGGAAATGTTGGAGGAAGAAGTGGATGGCTGCTGCTGGCGGTTTCCTGAAGGTGAGGTGAGCTATTTCTCGCTGGTTCCGCTTGCTGATGTCGAAACCCGCATCCTGCTGGATTTGAAGTTTCTCGATCGGTGGTGTGTGACAGTGTCACAGGAAGCGCCCCAGATTTGCGATGTGTATGGCGGTCACTGGAGCGATTTCCGACGATAAAAAGGAGGGTATCAGGCGAGAGGCTGCCTGATACCGCTTTTTCCCGACAAAATGGATGTCGCTGCGCTCCTTTTTTACCCGCTCCCCTCGAGGGGTTTCAACTGCCTGGTGCCAGTGTGCAACGACCGTCGTTTAAGGGACGGGCGTTTTTTCCGCGGCTGTTCCGCGCCAGTGATATTTTGCGCGAACCAGCCGCATTTTATAAGGCGCGCCCTTCAAGCCACTTTCGCGGCATATCCTCGCCGCCAGAAGATGCGGCTGCGGTATTCCACGGTTGGCCTGACCCTTCTCCGGTCGTTGCGTACTTGCCCCAGGCAGCAGGGAACGGGGACCACAAGGGTCCCCTCCTGTCGCCCCATGCCACCGCAGGAGGGCTTGTTATGTCACGATTCATCCAGGGCAATTCCGTCCAGATTATGTCCACATTCCCGAACAAATCCGTCGATTTCATCCTGACCGATCCGCCGTACCTCGTCGGCTTTCGCGACCGCCAGGGGCGCACGATAGCCGGTGATGTGACAGACGAATGGTTGCAACCGGCGTGCCGCGAAATGTATCGCGTACTCAAAGACGACTCGCTGATGGTCAGTTTCTACGGCTGGAACCGCGTGGACCGTTTTCTGGCCGAGTGGAAAGCCGCCGGGTTTAAAGTGGTCGGCCACCTTGTCTTCACCAAAAGCTACTCCTCCAAAAAAGCCTATGTCGGCTATCGCCATGAGTGCGCCTATCTGCTGGCTAAAGGCCGCCCACGTCTGCCGGATAACCCGCTACCGGATGTGATGGAGTTTAAGTACACCGGCAACCGTCACCACCCGACGGAAAAGCCGGTCAGCAGCCTGCAACCGTTGATCGAGAGCTTCACACATAAGAACGCCATCGTTCTCGATCCGTTTGCCGGCTCCGGGTCTACGTGTGTCGCCGCCGCACAGGCTGGCCGCCGCTACATCGGGATTGAGTTGCTGCCGGAGTACCACCGGGCCGGGGTGAATCGCCTTGCCGCTGTTGCGCGCGCCATGCTCCAGCCTGCTGCTAACGATGCGTATCTGCCGGAGGCTGCGTAATGAATTATGCAGGCCTGGAAGATCTCCGCGAGGACGTGGCGAACCTTGCGAACAGCATGTGTGACATACGAACCACCCTGAACGAGCTGGAACATCGCTACCGGTTTGATTCTGAGGCACTGGCAGAGCGCCTGGCCCGTCAGACGTTGTTCCGCGCAAACATGCTGTTTATGCAGGCCTATAACGAAATCCTTGAGCTGGATGCCTGCTTTAAAGACTGAACCCTGCCGGGGCCTGGCCCCGGCAACCACCAGAACCGGAGTAAAAAAACAATGTACGGATCCCGCGAAGAACTTTGTGTACAACTTGAAAACATGTTCACTTTTGACGAACCCCTGGCCCTGCTGGTCTGGACGGTGGAAAGCGTGAAAGCGCAATTGCGCGCACACGGGGTGACAGAGGAGGAGGCCGGCGAGGTGCTCAACTCCATCGGCAAATTTGAGATGCACGATCACCAGTCGGCAGGCGTTTCGTTCGATACCGTGGTTAATCTGCTGCGCCGCAGCCGTGCAGCGCGCCGCCCTGTCAGGGTGCCCGCTGACGTGCTCATGCGCCTCAGTGAGTCGGCCGAACGTGCGCTGAAAACCATCCGGGAAATGGAAACGGATTGTGAGCTTCCCGCCTCCGATTATGTCGATGGCGCGTTTGCAGATGTGGCGCTGCTGCGCGAGTTGCTGGCAGCTTAAGGGCAAATTGTCACGCCGCCTGGCGGCGTGACGGTTAACGGAGAAGAAGCATGATTTCAGAATGTACCTTTGACGCATTAGTGACCCGTCGCGGAAACGACCTGTTACGCGCCCAGGCCTGGCCGGAAAATGCTGAAGTGGCGACCGATGCCCGCCCGGGCTGGGTGAATGTCTTCGCCCGTTTCACCGGCGATGAACTGGCGACGCTGCTGATTAACCTGAGTGCCGGCAACGGCCTGACACAGCTACAGCGCCAGCGCCTGAATGCCGCCGCCCTGAAACTTCGCGGAACGGAAGCCTCAATGGTGATTTATGGCGACCGCTATGTGGCGCCGGAGACACCTGGGAGTAATGCCCGCATTAACTTTCCATTTGCCGGGGAATGGCTGAATGATCCGGAAATTGCCGCCGTGCGGGAGTGTATTACCCGTGCCGTGCTGGCGATTTGCCGCCAGGTGCTGAATGACTCGCGGCTGATCCGCCAGGCTCTGACGCCGCTTGTCATGCCCCGGATTTTTGAACGCCAGACCCGTCATTTCCGGGTGGTGGTGGACGAAAGCGACGATGAAAACTGGCTGGGCACAGACGAACCTGACGAGGTAAAGCGGGTGCTCGATGCGATCCTGAACCAGGGGGCGCGTTACTGCGCCATCCGGGTAACGATTGTCCACGAACTCACTGAAACGATTGTGGCCTGGACACCGATGGTCGATGTGCTGCGGATGCCGGGAGAGCCGCCGCGCCGGTGGTTTGACCGGTCCGGCCTGCGCGATGCGACAAGGCTTGCCCGGGAGGAAGTGCTCAGCATCCGGAAGGAGAATATCAGTCACTGAGAGGGCGGGGCAGGGAAGCCCCGAGCTGGCGGGAAGGATTCGGATGTCGCCGGCTCCGCTGTATGCCGGCACCCGCCTCCGGCCGATGCCGGGAGAACTGAAATATGTGGCCGCGGTGCGGTGGCGGGTAGTGCCGTGCATCCATCGTAGCCCGGCCGCCAGGGATACAAGGGTAAAGCTACGCCGCGGCGGTCACCCGGTCCCTCACTCACTCCGGACGTGATTTTCCCGTTGTTCGTTCGCTCAGGTTTCGCTCTCTCTCCGTTCAACTCCCGTCCTCCACTCCCTCGGGCTGCGGCTTCCCTTGCGCCCTTGCATCCCTGGCTCAGAAGCCGGGCTTTTATGGATGCACGGCACTACCCGGTGTCGCGGCCTATGTGATTTCGGAGGTTTACAATGCAAACTCAAACCCGCGCTGTTGTCCTGAATGTTGAAGAAACCGATCGCCTGTCTTTTATGCCGTATATGTTTGGTGATGATTTTATGGTTGCCGAAATGCAGATTTACGCGCTGGCGAGGCTGCACCTGCCGGAGCTGGGGTACAGCGCGTGGCATTTTATCCGCCTGCCACAGGGCGGCGGCTACATGATGCCCGATACTGACCGCGTGCTGCTGGTCAATGATGAAAACTGGTTCGACAGTACCGTGAGTGCGGATGCGGCCGGGATCATTCTGACCATGATGGCCATTACTAAACGCTGCGCACACCATCACGCCTGCGGTGAACACATTTCAGGCTCCACGGCGCTGACGCAACTGTATATGAACCGGGATTCCCAGTTATGGAACTTCATTGATGCGCACCCTGAACGCGCTGCAATTTATGCCGCTCTGGACTGAGCAGGGAAGGGCGGTGTGACCGCCCTTGTTTTCTCCAATGCCCTGACGTGCTCCCGTGCAGGGCGCTGGCTTTCGTGCCGGGAACACCTTCGCGCGCCTGCGGCGCACGGGGAATGCCGCGCTGACGCGCAGCCGCCCCGCAGCCGCGGATGCTGTGCCTGCACATGCCTGAATCCCTTGTCAGACACGATTTTGTGCAGGTGAGTGCCGCTGATAATTCTGGAGATGAGGCTGGAAGACTGCTGCTTTTGAGTCCTGAGTGACTGATTTTTCAACTGTTTAACTCTCATTTTAATGCCAGTTCAGTTGGTGCACCCGGGTGTGGCCTGGGCGTCCGGGCGGGCTGTCATGCTGCGCACAGAGCCAGCAAGCTGTCTCTGCCCGGGCCCAAAAGCGGGCCAGCGGGTTTCCATCCCTGACGCGACAGCAAGGTCAAGGGCAGCTTGCAGCATCCCGTGGGGATGCGCCGCCATGCCGCGCCGTTTACGGCGCTAACAGCACGATGCCGGAAAACGGCATCGCGTAAGGCGCAGACGGCCGAAAAAACGGGCCGTCAGCCAGTCCTCCTTCCGCATTTTCATCTGCCTTACCCCGGCTCAGGCTCCTTCTCCGGGGGCTGAAGACACCACAAACCAGGGTCGGCGTACAGGTAAGGCTGAAGCCCGGTCACAAAAACTTTTCCAGGTAAAACTTTTTGCTCCCGCCCTGTACACCAACCCCGGCCCGTGGTGTTGACGCCCTAACGGAGAAGGCACCCGAGCCGATGCGCTGAAAAGCAGAATGAAAAGCGCGTCAGAGGAAGGTCTTTTTTCAAAAACACGTTCAATTTTGAGGAGAGTCATCATGGCGAGCAGAGGCGTAAACAAAGTCATTCTGGTGGGGTATCTGGGGCAGGATCCTGAGGTGCGTTATATGCCGTCAGGCGGCGCGGTGGCAAATCTGACCCTTGCCACCTCTGAGCAGTGGCGTGACAAGCAAAGCGGCGAAATGAAGGAGCAGACCGAATGGCACCGCGTGGTGGTGTTCGGCAAGCTCGCCGAGGTTGCCGGGGAGTATCTGCGCAAAGGTGCTCAGGTGTACATCGAAGGCCAGTTACGCACCCGTAAGTGGACCGATCAGGCTGGCGTTGAAAAGTACCTCACCGAAGTTGTGGTCAACGTGGGAGGCAGTATGCAGATGCTGGGTAATCGCCGCGATGATGCACAGGGCAGAGCGCCCCGCAGCGGACAGCCTCAGAACAATGCACAGCCTGCCACCCCGACACAACAGACCGATGATGACTGGCCGCCAATGGACGACATCCCGTTCTGACTGCCGCTGTGATGTTTAACCTGAACGCCCCGCGAAGCGCGGGGCATAACACCCCGAAGGAGCTTAACCCATGCCCGTGAATGACACTTTAACTCTGCCAGCCAGCGCCGTGCCTGCGCTCTCTCCCTTTCGCTTTACGCGTCAGGAAGCGCAGGCCGTCGCCGCGTTCTACCGCAATGTTTTCATTGAAGATGACCAGATTACGCATTTCCGCCTGGTTGTGCGCGAGGAAGGCGGCTGCCTTATCTGGCGTGAATGGGATTTTTCACCCAACGGCGGCAGTGCCATGAATACATGGATTGAGCGCTACGGGATTGCAAATGAGAGGGGAGCAGCATGAGTGATCAAGCCCGTACCAATGCCGAACGCTGGTGCGGTCAGTTTAAGGTTTGCCGGGGATGCAAGCTGGTTGATGAATGCAGGATGCGGGATGGTGAAGTTTCGCTGTTAAACCACGACGGCACGCCCAACCTGAAATGGAAAATTCGCACGGATGCCATGATCAAACGCGAGTTAGAAAAAGCCAACATGCTTTAAAAGGTGCCCTGCCAGAGCAGCCACTCAGGCAGGGCGCGACAACCATCAATAACGGAGGTATCAACGATGTCAGTAACCAAGTCTAACCCAGTCGCCGCAAAAAAAACCAGCAGCAAAAAACCTCTCGCCGCAGCCGTCAGCGCCGCCGCGAATCATGAACTGGTGAGCCTGCTGGAAAACACCGAAATCGGCTATGCGTCGTACAACAGTCTTTTCATCGGCAGCCTGAATGTCCGCATCATCCCGCACACCCCGGAAGAAGTTCAGGAGTATGCCGACTCTATCGAAGCCGTAGGCCTGCTTCACAATCTGGTCGTGGTTAAAGGGGAAGACGGACGGCTCGAAGTGGTGTGCGGCGGGGGCCGCACAAAGGGCATCGGTGTGCTGGTTGAGGCCGGAAAAGTAGACCCGGACGAGAAATGGATCCCTTATAAGGCCGTGCCACGGGAACACGCGCGCGCAGCGTCGCTGACGGAGAACGGCAGACATAAAAAAATGCACCCGGCAGAGCAGGTCATTGGTTTTCGCAGCATGTCAGAAGAAGGGCAGACCCCGGCGCAGATCGGTGCCCTGCTGGGTTATGGTGCTCCGCATGTGCAGCGCATGCTAAAGCTTGCCAGCCTCGCCCCTGAGATTATTGAAGCGCTGGCGAAGGATGAACTGACCACCGAGCACTGCCACGCGCTCGCACTCGATACCGACCATGCCCGCCAGCGCGAGGTGCTGGCAGCCGCGATTAAAGACGGCTGGAACGGTAAACCCACCGTGCAGACCATCAAAACCCTGATGACCAGCGGTGAAGTGTCCACCCACAACAACGCCAAATTTGCTTTTGTCGGCGGTGAGGCGGCGTTTGATGATGCTGATATTCGCCGCGATCTGTTCAGCGATGTGCAGGGCGGCTTTGTCAGCAGCGTGAAGCTCGATACGCTCTGCACGGCGAAACTGGAGCAGATGGCGGTCAGTCTGTGTGCTGACGAGGGTTGGGGCTGGCACGACGTACGCTCAGAGCGTCTGTATCGTTACGGCGACGATCAGCAAAATTATGTGATTGAGGCAGAGCGCGACCCGGTTATGACCGAAGACGATGCCGCCCGAATGGACGAACTCGCCGCCATTATGGAAAGTACCGACGAGGACAGCGACGAGTACCAGAGCGCGAGTGCTTCCCGCTCTCGTATCGAAAATGACGGGATCAAACGCGCCTGGGCTAATGACGATAAAACCGGGCGCGGGGTGGTGGTGTCCTGGCATTCCGGTGAGGTCTGCATTCAGCGGGGGATCATCAGGAAATCCGATGCGCAGAGAGAAGAAGAAACCGCGCAGCGCGAAGCGGAAAAACAGGCAAACCTGAAACCCGTCGATCTGGTCAGCGCCCCGTTGCTAAAAAAAATGTCGTCGGAGCGCACACTTGCTGTTCAGGCTGCACTGATGCAACAGCCTGCAAAAGCTCTCGCGCTGTTGACCTGGCGTCTTTGTACCAGCGTCCTGAGTTACCGCATGACAACCCGCCATCCCTTTGTGATAAGCCCACGGGTAAACCACTCCCTGACCGATGATGCGCCGTCAGGGGAGTCTGGCGCGGCATACTGCGCCCTGATGGAGGAAGAAAAACGCCTGAAAGCGCTGCTGCCGAACGGCTGGGAAAAGGATTTCACCACCTTTTTCAGCCTCGATACTGAAACCCTGATGGCATTGCAGGTGTACTGCACCGCCCGAACCATCGACGGCGTTCAGAATCGCGTAGAGAAGCATACGCCCGTCAGTGATCTCGACGGTGTGGAAGATGCGCTGAGCTTCCATATGCGCGACTGGTGGCAGCCGACAGCAGAGAATTTCTTCCGTCACCTGAACACGTCGCAAATTGTTAAAACCCTCAATGAGGCCGGAGAAACCGGGGCGGCGGGCGATGCCGCAAAAATGAAGAAGACAGATGCAGCCGACCTCGCGCAGTTCCGCTTCGCTAAGACGCGCTGGGTGCCTGAATGGATGCAGTCGCCGAACGCGGTGAAGGGGGCAAAAGCCAACGTGCTGACGGTCGTTGAGTCTGGTGCGCCTCGCGAGGGTGCTGCTGATTCCGCTAATTCTTCCCCGGCTGTTGCTGCCTGATAACGACGCCGCCCCTCACAGGGGCGGCGAAAAGAGGATCTTCCTATGCAAACTATTATCACCGCGCATGACCTGAGCCACTTTTTACCTTCGGATTTTGAGGAATACCGCAATGGCGGGGAAGCGCTGCGACGCGAACTGACTGATTCGGTCATCAGTGAACTGACCGTTCCGGCAGGATGGAACATCAACGGCGAGTACCGCGCTGAATTTGGTGGCCTGTTCCCGGTACAGTGTCGCTTGTCTCCGTCACATGACCAGTTTTACCTTGCGCTGTGCAGCCCCGGAGAGGTCAGCCCGGACTGGCTTATGGTGTTTGTAAACAGCAATGGCACACCGGCTGCGGTGCTGCGCACCGAGGCCGTTTTCCTCCCGGAGGTGTTCAGCCGCGCCGCGAGTCTGGTCGCGACACTGGACGGACAAGGGTACTCGCAGCGAAATATCATCAGCATGCTGGCGCTGGAGGGAAGCGTATGATCCCGACAGAGCGTGCGCTGGTATCGCTCCACCCCGAGCGACAGGCTGTTTTACGCGCGATTTCGTATGTTTCAGAGATGCGGGAGAAGGATCCCGCATGGCGTGCAGACGGGTTCCCGTGGGTCAGAACCTTCATGCGCTTTCTCACCGGTGACGGACGGGTGACCGGGAAAAACATCAACCGTATCGCCTTTGTCCAGTGGTCTGCGCGTTCTAATCTCTCGACGCTGCGCGACTGGGAGGAGGCGCTGGACTATCTGATCGCCACGAACGGCGAGCGTTGCCCGTCGCCGATTTCGTATGATGTGCATCAGCGGCTGTTCCCCGAAGTGGCTTTCCAGCGCAGTGAAAGAAAAGCGAAGCGCATTACCCGGCAGGCACAGCAGGTTTTCCGCCGTGACAAGCGGGAGGAAGAAAGTGCCGAGCTTAAGCGGCAAAATACCGTTGCGCAGGCAGAAATATCACTGGCGTTCTGTACCCCGGAGAACCTGAGTGCCTGGCATGAGCGCTGGTCTGGTAACAGTATCCGCGAATGGGAGCTGGAAAGTATGGTCTGGGGTTGGATCTCCCGCTTTCCGTCGCTGGAGGATATGGATCCAGAGGAGTGGAGTGCTGAACCGCTCTGGGCCGTTATTGGACAGGTGGGGCAGTTTGCCCGAATGCGGGACGAACGGGCGAAAAGCCTTGATGCCTGGCTTATTCCTAACAAGCTGCCGCACAGAAGGGGATAAAGCGGAAAACCTCATGCGCTGCCGCGCATGGGGTCAAGGCACAAAAACCACGTCCTGCGGACGTGGCCTGCCTGCTCCGGATCCGCTTAATCGTTGCGGGTCTGCTGCTGTTTTATTTCTTCTGCTTTCGTATGCTCAGACCCTCTATGGCCAGCTCGAGCAACAGGGGGATTTTGGTCGATTTCTCATAGCGCTTGTAGGTTCGCAGCCCGATTTCCAGCTCTTCCGATGCTCTGAGCTGATCCCAGCCGTATCCACGCCGCCAGAGTTTGAGTTCGAAACCTGTCATTTAAAACCTCGAAAAGTGCCAAACTGGCACTTCAAGCATAATAAAAATCAACTCTCCGATCATCCTTTTTGGTGTGGTAGGGGTGGCCTGGGCGTCCGGGCGGGCTGTCATGCTGCGCACAGAGCCAGCGAGCTGTCTCTGCCCGGGCCCTGCGGGCCAGCGGGTTTCCATCCCTGACGCATTATTAACGAAAATAGACCAATAAGGCTTTATTGGTTGTTTTGTGTTCGTTTATATGTACTGTAATGGTTTTACCATGTACTATATCGCTACAAATAAACGTTGTTTAAACAATATGATACTATTGATTCTGTGATGTTTAATTTCTAGAAAGACTTTAGCTAGACTGCTTGTCGAGCGACATCCAGTTGGACATACTCATCCCAACCCAAGCGAGGATGCAATATGGACACTGATAAACTACTACTTCTGCTACGTTTACTCGTGGCAAACGCACCCCAACTTACCCTGCTGCTGTTAGCTGTAAGTATTACGATTATCTGCCTTATACTGTTCAGGATGTTATGAGATGATTTATCACTGGGCTGCATTGCCTTCCTTTTTCATGAGATTTTCTGGGCTGAAAGATCTTAATGACAGACAGCCATCTACAGATATTGCAGCCATGAAGCTGTACATCTTGTTTGCTATCAAAGTACGGACACATGGGAACAAGGGCGCCGTTAGTTTGAGTTACGATGAACTGACGGAAATGGCGGGGCTCAGTCGTACACTGGTAAGTAAAGGTCTAAAGCGCTTGTTTACTCTTAATCTTATTATAGTTACCGGTGTTAGGAAGAAATATTATTCATTAAAATCACATACAACCTATAAAGGATGGACGAAAATTCCATTAAAACCGCTTATTGATGATAAGGGGAATATATCGGTTTTTTCTTCATTTCGAAACAGATATGATTATGAACTGAATGCACTGATTCTATATTTGTATTTGCTGTATGCGCGTTCGAATAATGATTATTATACTGAGGTATCATACGCAACAATTTATGAAAGGACAGATATTGGGTTTTCAAAAATAGATAGCGCGTTATCTTTCTTAAAGGCAACTGGTTTGCTCTTAGATCGTCAAATAACGGATTCATCACTAAAACTTTACCCGTTACGGGACGATCACTTGCAGGTCTACCGCTATACTCTTCTTGGTGGTAACTATCTAACGAGAGGATCTTTCACAAAAGAAGAAGTGCAAGATAAAGCAGCAAACTGAGGACGTGAATTCGTATTCAGTCCTCACGATGATTGCTGATGAATGATTATTTTTTCTTTGCTTTTACAATGAAAATGCTTTCAGCCGGTATGGGTAAGGAGATGACATCTTTACCAATGTTTTTCTCTACAACTACATTTTTTCCGATGCCCTGGAATAAAACATTTACATTCGAATATTTGAGATATTCGTTACCGAAATTACTTTTATCTCCAACGAGTCCATTTTCACTCATAAGCGTCGTGTAGGGTTCTTTGATGTGTACCACCGCCGAATCAATCCGCAAATTTGACATTCTCATCGCGCCATCAAGAAATGCACCTGTTATACCACCAAAGGTCAGAGGCGTAAGTATGATCATAAGGATGAAGACTGGCTGCATTCTTTTCAGCTGTGTCAGATGTCCGGATTCACTCTCCAAAAGGTCATTCTTTTGCCCCAGTAGGTGTATGGAATGAGCGTTTTGGACATGTTTACTCCACATGCTGGCGCAAATAAAGGAGCAAAAAACAAGAGTAGCAATGCCTTTCCATTCAAAATGAGTAAGAAGAACAATGAAAAATATGCCAAAAGCCGCGAGTATGTAGAGTGGGGCCTCTGGTTTTTCAATCGTAAAATATATTTGCTCTTCGTTAGCAGGGCTTGTTTTAAATTTTTTGCTAAGGAAAATTTTTGTTTTTTGCAATCCATGCCATAAAGGCCTTGCTGTAATACCAAGACTTGTTAAGCATAAAACAAAAAGTGAATATAAAAAGCCAAAAGATATTGCCAGGAAAATAAATAAAACACTGTCGCCAAATGAAATTCCCTGCGGGAAGTATCCTATCCTCAGGCAGTATGCAATAAACACAATACCGCCAAGCGCCAGTCCGGTAGTAAAAATAAAACTTAGTAAATTTCTTCCGAGTTGGATTCTATCATTTGTATTATTCATTATTTCCATATCCATTTTGTGAGTATGAATTAGCAGTGCCAAGAAAATTACAATGATTTCATTCGTTTTTCTACGACTAAAACAGGCAGGCATTGTGCTGCTGCTGATTGATCCTTGCCGGTATTTGATGCGCCGGGCGTCCGGGCGGGCTGTCATGCTGCGCACAGAGCCAGCAAGCTGTCTCTGCCCGGGCCCAAAAGCGGGCCAGCGGGTTTCCATCCCTGACGCGACAGCAAGGTCAAGGGCAGCTTGCAGCATCCCGTGGGGATGCGCCGCCATGCCGCGCCGTTTACGGCGCTAACAGCACGATGCCGGAAAACGGCATCGCGTAAGGCGCAGACGGCCGAAAAAACGGGCCGTCAGCCAGTCCTCCTTCCGCATTTTCATCTGCCTTACCCCGGCTCAGGCTCCTTCTCCGGGGGCTGAAGACACCACAAACCAGGGTCGGCGTACAGGTAAGGCTGAAGCCCGGTCACAAAAACTTTTCCAGGTAAAACTTTTTGCGCCCGCCCTGTACACCGGCCCCGGCCCGTGGTGTTGACGCCCCAACGGAGAAGGCACCCGAGCCGATGCGCTGAAAGCAGGATGAAAAGCGCGTCAGAGGAACTTCTTTTTTCAAAAAACCATTCGGATTTAAGGAGAACCATCATGACTGACGTTTCAACCACCACCCCTGATGAGCAGTACGGGCAGGAATACCGCGCGACCTATTCCCCGGATGATAACAAACTGCGCCTGTACGCCCAGTATCGTCTGGATGAAGAAACTTACGCAAAAGTGAGTGCAGCCGGGTACAAATGGGCACCAAAACAAAAGTTTTTTGTCGCCCCTGCATGGACACCTGCGCGGGAAGATCTGGCACTGTCGCTGGCGGGGGAAATTGAAGACGAAGACAGCACGCTCTTTGAGCGCCAGGAAGCCCGCGCGGAGCGCTTCACCGGCTACAGCGACAAACGCGCGGCAGAATCTGAGCAAGCGCTGGAACAGGTTGATGCGCTGGCATCCTCTATCCCTATGGGGCAGCCGATCCTTGTCGGCCACCACAGCGAACGGCGCGCCCGACGTGACCAGCAAAAAATTGAAAACGGGATGCAGCGCGCCGAAATGCTGTTTGAGCGTGCCGAATACTGGGAAGCCCGCGCAAAAGCCTCTATTCGCCATGCAAAATACAAAGAGCAGCCAGCGGTGCGCTATCGTCGCATTAAAAAAATTAAGGCTGATCTGCGCAAGGCTGAAAAATATATCGCTGATGCGGAGAAATCGCTGAAGCTCTGGCGCTCTGAGCATCTCAACTTAAACATGGCGTTAGTGATCAGTGGTTTCGATAACTTTTCAGGCAGCTTCACGCTGGAGAAATACCCCCGTCCGGCAGAGAAAAGTCAGTATGAAGGCCGCATGTCGCTCTGGTCTGCTCTTAAAGAGGAAATAGTCACCCCTGAACAGGCGCGGGATATTTCCATTCCCTGCCATGAACGCACGATCCGCCATCATCAGCGCTGGGCACGTCACTATAACAACCGCCTGACGTATGAACAGGCCATGCTCGACGATCAGGGCAGTGTGATGACCCGCACCGCAGAGTTTTGTGTTGGCGGCAGGGTTCTGAGCCGTGGTGAGTGGCTGCCAATCCTCCGCATCAATAAAAGCCTGGGTGAGGTCAGCTCTGTCGAAACCCCGTATTACAGCTTTATGGATCGCGAAGGTGCCACAATGCTGCTCCCGGTAGACCGCATCACCGATTACCAGGCCCCGACAGAAACGGAAGCAGGCGCGGCAGCCGTTGCCGCTAAACGCCCGCCTATCGTTAATTATCCCGGGGAAGATTTTGTTTCGATGACAAAAGCTGAATGGTCGAAAAAGCACAGTGATTATAAAGGGGTTCGCGCCGTTGCGGCTTCAGAAACACATGCTGCTTACCGCTATCGCCGTGTCATGGTTCCCGGCTGCAAACTGGCCAACGTCTATATCAGCGACATGAAAACCGTCGAAATCCCTCAAAAATAAGACCGACCGCCCCGGCACAGCCGGGGCGGAAACCAGGAGTGTGCTATGCGTAGTGATCTTAAACAGCGCCTTGAAATGATGCGCGGCAAGCTGGATAACCGGGCTCCGGTTGCTGAAATCTGGGCCGACTCTCAGCTTTTTGTGTCGCCTGACCCGGTATGTGATCGCCTGGTGGAGCTGGCCGACATTGATGATTCAGACACGGTGCTGGAGCCCAGCGCGGGAACGGGGGCTATCCTTCGGGCGGTTCTGCGTGCTGCACCGGCTGCCCGCTGTGATGCCGTCGAGCTTAACGGTGCTCTGGCTCTGCATCTTCGCCGGAGCTTCGAGGGGGTGAGGGTTCACGGTGGCGACTTTATGGAATTTACGCCGGATAAACGCTACAGAAAAATCGTGATGAATCCGCCGTTCCAGCACGCGCTGGACATCAAACATATTCTCCGGGCGCTGTCATTGCTTGAGCCGGGCGGCATCCTCGCGGCGGTCTGTCTGAACGGACCGAGGCAGCAGGACAAGTTAAAACCGCTTGCGGAAGTGTGGGAGGAGTGGCCGCGCGGCACCTTCACGTATACCGACGTTTCAACGGTTACGCTGAAAATCCGGGTGTGATAATGGCGTTTCGTCTGGTGGGGCAGTGCCCTGCCAGGCACCGCGACCAAAAACAGCGCGCCTGCGGCGCAGAAAGGTGGAGCGCTTGCGCGCCCACCTTCCCGGCGCAACAACGTTCTTTTTCGGGGGATTGTCTGACTGTCCGGTTTCTGGTGTCTGTTCCGCTGTAGGGCAAAAAGAGATGTGATGGCCTGGGCGTCCGGGCGGGCTGTCATGCTGCGCACAGAGCAAGCTTTGCTGTCTCTGCCCTGGCCCAAAAACGGGCCGGGTTTCCATCCCTGACGCAACTTCAACTTCAACTTCAACTTCAACTTCAACGGCTGCGGCTTGCGCCGACCGTTCCGGTCGGGCCGCCTTCACCGCGACGATGAACCCGTCGCTTTAATGCCGCCACGCCGTTCCGCCGTGTCGTCTGTGTGCCCTCTGTTTCTCTTCTGCCAGCCATTCCCTGACGCTCTCCCGCGGAGGGCTGGTCGTAGCACCGTCATCCGCCTGCCCACAAGGGTGCGCTTCGCCGTTCCTCGCCCGTTCGCACTCGCCGTACCGGCTCCCTTGCGCTGCGGCCTGCGGTGACGCCCTTGCGTTCATTCGTCTGCCGTTGCTCCTTTGCCCTTCGCCGCGAGAGACCCTCCGGGAAACGGCTCCCACATAAGAAGGAGAAACAGAAAATGCACACACTAAACGGCGACGTCAAAAAAGGTGTTTTGGGCGCATGGGAAGTCAATTCAGCTATCCGGGCACCTTTTACCGATGAAGTCCAGACGCTGGCACTGACCGTCAATGCAGAGATTGATCGCATCGTCTCAGAGCGTCACTGGGTGTGGGAATGTGAGTATGCGTACCGGGAGGAGCTGGCGCGCCTCAAAAGCGTTACGGCGTTTCCGCTGAGAGCAGATCGACTGGCATTTTTTGGCCCGGATTTTCTGGAGTGGATCCTCAGAACCGCGCTGAGACTGTGGGAAAACGGCTACATCGTTCGGGAAGAGAAACAGAATTAATGCCTTCTTTGACGCGTCTTTTCTGTCAGTAAGGCATTAAAAAAGCAGGGTTGTGGCCCTGCTTCCTTAACGCCGGAAAACCGCTGTAACGGCAACCGGCATTCACAATCATTATGAGGAAATGATCATGATTTTTGACCCACAAATCGTCGCACAGGCGAACGCGTTTGTAAATGCCATACGAGCAGGTAAACGGGGACATATTCCGGCACTGCAATTTTCCCAGTGGCAGCAGTTTATGACCACCGTATACGCCGGACTGGGCCTCGCCTGACCGGAACCGGGGCGCCCATGTGGGTGGCCCCTTCAGATACCCTAATACGTAAGGAGATTCACTATGATCCGTTTCGCTACCCGTTATGCTGCACCGACTTTTATGCGCCAGAATCGTCCGCTGACCACTGATGAACTGATGCGCGTTGTGCCGAGCGCGTTCTCTGCTGACAAGCATGAATCCCGTTCTGAGCGCTACACTTACATCCCTACAATTACCCTTATCGACCGTCTGCGCGCGGAAGGTTTTGAACCGTATTACGCGAGCCAGTCCCGCGTGCGCGACAGCTCCCGCCGTGAGTTCACCAAGCACCTGTTGCGCCTTCGCCGTGGCAACAATTTTTCTGGCACCGAAGTGCCGGAAATCCTGCTGCTGAACAGCCACGATGGCTCAAGCAGTTACAAAATGGTGCCGGGAATGTACCGTCAGGTCTGCTCAAATGGCCTGGTGTGCTGGAAGTCATTTGGTGAGATCAGAATTCCGCATAAAGGCGACATCGCAGGGCAGGTTATCGAGGGCGCATATGAGGTGCTGGGCATTTTTGACAACATCACCGACAACATCGAAAAAATGAAAAGTGTGCAGGTCAATGATGCAGAGCGCCAGCTGCTTGGCCGTCTGTCTCTGGAGTATAAATATGACGGCAAGCCTGCGCCGGTCACGGCTGACCGCATTCTGGCTCCACGACGTTTTGAAGACAAAAAAATGGATTTGTGGAGCACTTTTAACGTGATTCAGGAGAACCTGATCAAAGGCGGTTTGCCTGGAAGAACGGCGCAGGGGCGCAATGCAAGAACCCGCCCGGTGACCGGTATTGATGGCGACATCAAACTGAATCAGGCGTTGTGGAAGATGGCAGAGGAGTTTGCAAATCTGAAAGCCGGATCCTGAAAATTTTACCGCCCATGACGTGGGCGGTTTTTGCATATGGCGCGGGCTTACTTCACGCCGCGCTGTTTTCAGATTGACCGTTTTTTACTGGCCTGCGCACGGCGCTGGCTTTCTTCGGTGACTTTCCTTTAGCCTCGCGAATAACCTCCGAAATCGCCTTTTCACTGAAACTTAACGCCATCCCATCCAGCACCGATTTTATATCGGTGGCGCTATAACCCTTCACTTTTACCAGCTGAATAAGATCGTCTTTCAGTGATTCCAGAACATCACCACGGGACAATCGTTTTTTTGACAGGTCGGGTAAATCCGCCAGTTTCATTTTTGCAGCGTTCACTTCTTCTTCGGTAAAGAACTTTTTCACCGTTGTCATTTATACACCTTTTTATTTTTGCGGTTTTTTGTTCACGACGAAATAACCAAATCGCACGGGCTTACCCGGTGGTTTCAGAAAGAATAATGGAAAAATTAAGTGATGCACATCGTCATTTTCAACTTTTTATTAACCTTAAGTTAAATTATCTGTCACCACTGGCAATGTTGGATAAAATGAATTTAAAGACGGGACAGGAAATGTTTTGTGTCCACAGCCAGCACGCTGGCAGTGTCCCCAAAACGACCTGGTCAGGGCTTCGCCCCGACACCCCAGTACCGTGCCAGGGTTGAGTTATGTCGAAAAGCAAGAAGTGTCAAAGGGAAAAACTGGTCAAGTGCCGGTGTACGGAAGCAGAGTTTGAAACGATAAACAAAAAAGCCACTGCAGCAGGCCTGACAACATCAGAGTACCTGCGCCGTTCAGCCCTGAATCGTCGCATCATGGTGCGAACGGATATCCGGATGATGAACGAACTCAAGCGGCTGGGCGGTCTGCAAAAGCATCTGTATACGCAGATGCAGGCCACCATGACGACCGAACTCAGTCGTCAGTATTCAGAGGTGCTCTCGGGCATCGTAACGGCAATCAA
>RCUL01000082.1_pt1 | contig 96282 bp, 95 predicted proteins | sample 2167521 | NCBI WGS metagenome assembly RCUL01 (sample SAMN09932745, study PRJNA488358) | compost metagenome | feature: garden; material: soil; isolation source: compost soil in acetic acid-enriched culture | place: Germany: Experimental Botanical Garden Goettingen | collected 2016-01-27
CCTGATCCCTTCCCGAACTCAGAAGTGAAACCTCTTAGCGCTGATGGTAGTGTGGAGTTATCCATGTGAGAGTAAGTCATCGCCAGCTCATTAATTCAAATCCCCCTAACTTAATAGTTAGGGGGATTTTTTTATAGCTGAAAACTAAAAATTGGGAAAATAAGAAGAAGTAAACAGATGGAATTTGAATAATAAATGATGAATTTTAGTTAGAGAAATTATGACTATTGATGATTTTGTAAAGATTCTAGACGCAATATCGCGAATATTAGGGATAATTATTTGGCCCAGTCTACTTCTTTTTATTTTATTGAGTTACAGAGAGGCCTTCAGAAATTTTTTTGATAGTTTAAGTGAATTTTCAGTTAAAGGTGGTGGTCTTGAAGCATCTGCTAAGAAACAGATTCAAGCAGCTGCAAATATTGCTGCTGTGTCAGCTAGCGATCCTCGTGAAAAAAGTACACCTCAACAAGCAGCTAAAGCCGCAGTTGAGGTAGTGTCTGAAGCATTTACAAAAAGAACACTTAAGCGTGTAAGCAAAACAAAAATTTTATGGGTAGATGATCAGCTAGATAATAATATAGCAGTAAAGGAAGTCCTTCAAAGTCTTGGTATTTTAATTCGTCTTGCGACATCAACTGAACAGGCAATGGATATCCTTTTTAGTGAGGAGTTTGATCTTGTAATTAGTGATATGTGACGACCTCCCGATCAGAGAGCTGGTTATACTCTACTTTCAGAAATGAAAGCTTCTAAAATAAATATTCCATTGATTTTTTATGCTGCTGGGGGAAATCTCCCACAGAATCGTAGGGAAGCTAAGGCGAATGGTGCATTTGCATCTACTAATGGAGCAACAGATTTATTTGAATCTGTATTTAAAGCTCTTGAAACGTCTTAATCTTAAAAATAAAAACTCTAATTTTCAAAAGTAGTTAAAAAGAAACCCCGACATCCTGTCGAGGTTTCTTTGTATTTCAGTGCTTAGATACAACTCCTGTCATATCTCACATCCTGATGCTCAAACTGATTATTGTTGTTTTAAGTTTGGGAAACGTCCTGTCTCCTGATGTATTTAATATATGTTGTAAACTGTTTTAAGGCTAGTGGTCGCTTTCCTCAGTATTTGTAAGCTTTGACTTACACGGATTCATCTTGTTACCAAAGCGGATAACGTTATGCTTATGATCTCTCTACAATGAATGGTAATCGTGCATTTGAATGGATAAGGGAATGCTGAGCAAAAAAGCATTTTGTTTGTTGATGACAGTGAGTGCATTTTTGGGCTTAATGGCATGTCATGCCCAAAGTCAGATAGAGTCAGCAGCACAGGAACAACAGGACAGTTTCACTTCTTTAGGTACATCTATGCACCTCAAGCGTATTGCTGAATTTAATGAGCCATGGGCATTAGCAGTATTGCCCGATGGGCGATTATTGATTACTGAAAGATCTGGGCAGTTGATTTTATTTAATCCTATAGATCAGACAAAGACTCTCATTAGGAATATACCTAAAGTGGCTTATGGTGGTCAGGGCGGATTAGGTGATATTGTTTTACATCCTGAGTTTGCACAAAACCATAAAATTTATCTCAGCTATGCAGAAGCAGGGCAAGGTGGTTATGGTGCGGTCGTGATTCGTGCTGATTTGAATTTAGATCAGGCGCAGCCACAATTAGACAACCTTAAAATGATATGGAAACAAGCACCGAAGGTGCGCGGGCAGGGGCATTATGCACATCGGATGTTATTTGATGGTGCAGGAAAATTATGGATTAGTTCAGGAGAACGGCAAAAGCTTGATCCTGCACAAGATTTGACATCGAACCTTGGAAAAATGATTCGTTTGAATGATGATGGTTCGGTTGCCTTAGATAATCCATTTCAGATGCAGGGTGATGTCGCAAAACAAATATGGAGTTTGGGGCATCGTAATCCTTTAGGAATAGCTTTGGATGCAAAAAAACAACTTTGGGTGGTTGAAATGGGCCCGAAAGGTGGGGATGAGCTTAATTTAATTCAAAGGGCTAAAAACTATGGTTATCCAATCGTTTCGAATGGTGATCATTATAGTGGTTTGAATATCCCTGACCACGCCACGCGGCCTGAGTTTGAAGCGCCGAAATTAGACTGGACACCCGTAATTTCTCCATCGAGTTTGATTTTTTATACGGGACAGATGTTTCCAAAGTGGCAGGATAAAGCCATCATTGGTGGGCTTTCATCTGAAGCATTAATTATTGTAGACACCACAGCAAAGCCAGTAAAAGAACTCCAACGGATAGATATGAAAGAACGTATCCGTGGTTTACAACAAGCGAAAGATGACAGTATTTGGGTGATTGAGGATGGAAAACATGCAGATTTAATTCAGCTGCTTTCACATTAATCACCCAAACAGAGTGTTGCCAAGAAAGACGGTCTTAAAGCTCAGCATGTTGATCGGCATTGAAGACATTGGCTTGAATTTGCATCAGTTTTCGTTGTCCTTGTTTGCCATTCATCCGCCAATGGGCAATTTTAATATTATCGACCAAGGCGACATCCCCTTTTTGCCACTGGAGCAAGAGTGCATCGTGATATAAGGCTTTAAAGAAGTGCTATTTTTCCTGATCGGTCCATTCAAATTTTTCACCTCCATGAGTGAAAAGTTCCCATGACAGTTGCATGCAATTAGCCGTAGGGTTTGGTTGAAGCTTCCCTCGATGCTTAAAGCATTTTTGTGCAGCTTGATGGGCAAGAGTTGGTATTGTTTGCAAAAGCCCATGGCTGGATCATCAACTTTTGAGTGTTCGGGTGTATGACAACGAAAGGTGAGCGTTTTAAGGTAAGTTTGGTCTTTTTATTTTGTTGTTTCTGGAAACCAACTGGCCTTTTGTTGAAGGTCAAACGATCGAATAGATTGAGCTTACATGTTGAAATATAAGAAAAATGGTTCCATGCACCTAAGTATTTTTGTTGTACGCTGACTGGAAAATGAGCCCAAATTTTTTCGAGGTTATTAAACCCGGTTTCGAGTAAGTGGTCCCCGGGTTCTTGGTAAAACAAGGCAATATAACGCGAGCGAGCCGGATATAGGCCACCTTCGACATGTGGACCTTGAATTGAGTTTTCAACAGAGCCTAATTGCACCGTATTGTGATTGAGGTAAGGTTTATCATCACCTGCACGATTTTCGCTATATTTACGCATGAGAGAGGCAAGCCAACCTGATTTTTTAGGCGTAAATGTATGCCAAGGTTCAAGCTCAAAATGATGTTCGATCAACTCATGAAACTCATAGTGACGTTGTAATTTAAAGCCGTGAAATAATAAGATGCCGTACAGTTCTGTGCGATGGACTCTAACATAGGCGGCTAGATCGTCTACATCTGTATATTCGGGGTCAGCGACATAAATTTTGCAATAACCATTTAAAAGTGTGTTATTTAGTTGCATGTGAATGGTCTCTATTGTTGTTTTTTTAATTTATTGTATTGAACTGAGCCATTTTGGCTGAATCAGTAAATGTTCAGTAGGCGAGAGTATAAAGTGTAGTTCGAGCGCCAGATATAATATTTCGTTGTGCAGAAGAACATACCGACAAATGGTGAAAGCCTTAATATTTGATGGATCTACTTTATAGACTAGCGCTTAAATATGTACGTTGGATGGAAGTGATGATTCTCTAAATTTTACATGTGCTTATATATTTGTTTTATATAATTATTTTTAAAAGATTTAAGTTGAAGTAGACATCCTGATAGACCAGTTTGATTTGTATTCACGAGCATCTTTTTAAAGTATTGGAGCATATACGAGGTTAGTTAATATCTGATCCTGATTTGGGTTTTGGAGAAGTATTGAGCTAAAAATCAATACAATTAAAAAGCCCCCGACATCCTGCCGAGGGCTTTTTAAATTCTTTCAAGCGGTATAACTCCTGTCCTACCGATCAGCATCCTGCTGTGTATGTTGTTATTTTTGTTTTTAATCTGAGACATCCTGTCTCTGTATGATTTAACTATAGCGTCGATGTTGTTTATTGAAAAGCCGACAAATACTCAAGTTACTGTAAGCAATAGCGTACAGAAGAATCTCATGCTTATGCACTGACATATTTAATGAGTTTATCGATTGCTGCTTTTAGATTCTTCTCATCAAAAGGATTCGGTTCAAAATCTTCGGTTTTATTGCGTGAAAAAATATCTCGAATTTCAATCACTGCATTGGTATCGACCAGACCGAGTTGAGTACCGACTTGGCGAATTTGGTCGATGGAGCGTGAGCCATTGGTACCACCATAACTGATATAGGCCGCAGGTTTACCTTGCCATTCTTTGCCTAAGTAATCTAAGGCATTTTTAAGCGCAGGGCTATAACCATGATTGTATTCGGGGCTAATGAAAATAAAGGCATCACCTTGGGCAATGTGGTCGGCCCATGCTTGTTGTTTGGGTTGATCATAAATCCCTGTCATTGGGGGATTTGCACCTGAAAAAATCGGTAAATCCCACTCTTTTAAGTCGACTAATTCGAGTTGGACCGTATTGAGTTCAAGTTGTTCAAAGCCTTTTTGCACCCATCGCGCAACTTTAATGGCTGTTCGACCTTCGCGCACACTGCCTATAATGACCTGAATTTTCATGAAAAATCCTTGGGAAATAAATGTGATGACGCTACGGTAGTATGAAAATTAGGCTTTGCATAGATTGAATATGTATCTGATTGACCAATGTTTGAGGCATTAAAAAAGCCCCCGAAGGGGCTTTGGCTGACACACAGACAATCGATCTGTGGCTTTACATAATTTTGATGCCTTGCTGGCCGGCAGGCGTCACTTTGAAGATTTCCACTTCAAAGGTAATATCTTTACCTGCCAATGGATGGTTAAAGTCGACTTCGGTGATGTCATCACCTACAGTTTTCACTACGCCATACAGGCTTTGTTTGGCTTTGTCTTCAAACTCGATCATGTGCCCTTCAATAGGACGCTGTTCAAATTTGACCGTATCAAACTGTTGTACGTTTTCAGGATTCCACGGGCCAAAAGCATCTTCTGGTGGTAGGCTCACCGTACGACGGTCGCCAGCACGTAAACCAAACAGTGCTTTTTCAAAACCAGGGAGTAAGCTACCATCCCCCATCACCAGACTCACAGGCTCTTCGCGGCTACGTGTGTTATCAATTTCTACGCCATTTTCAATGCAAACAGAAAAATGTAACTCTACTTTTGAACCTTCACTTACGCGAGTTTCTTCATTGGGATTAATAAAATCAGTCATTGTTTACTTCGGCACGTTGGATACGGTTTTTTTCGAGAAAAAAGGTATCGATCAACAAAAGGATCGTTCCTAGCGTAATCGCACTATCTGCAATATTAAACGCAGGGAAGTGGCTGTTTTGATAGTACACATGAATAAAATCAACCACGTAGCCTAATGTTACACGGTCAATTAAATTCCCTATAGCACCACCTAAAATAAGGGCAATCGCGATGGGCAACACTTTCACGGTTTTGGGCATACGCATCAGCCAAAACAGGAAAATGACAGATACAATACCAGCAAGAGAGGTAAAGAAATAACGTTGCCAGCCGCCTGCATCGGACAAGAAACTAAAGGCTGCGCCATAGTTATGCAATAAAGTCCAATTTAAAAAGGGCAGGACTGGTACTGGATCTGCATAATTCAGATGGGTACTGGCAATCCATTTGGTCCATTGATCTAAGACAATCGCTAGAATCGCCAAACCTACCCACACCAAATTGTGCGGATAGAATTGGAATAAGCCCTTTTTATGTTGTGGGTTAGGCATACTTTCTCTCTTCGCCTTGGCCTGTAGGAAGGTTGATAATACAACGACCACATAGACCTGGATGTGTAACATGTGTATTCACATCTGGCAGAACATGCCAGCAGCGTACACATTTTTCACCATCTGCCGCCGAGACTTGAACATTCAGACCTGCCAGATCAGAGGCTTCACCTTGAGTTACATCGAATGCATTGACCAAGACTTGTGAAGTGATCATAACAAAACGAAGTTCATCATCTAGACGATCCAGTACGTCTTTGAGTTCTGCATCTGCCCACAGTTCAACTTTGGCAGAAAGATTTGAACCCACGATTTTCGCGGTACGCGCAGTTTCGATGAACTTGTTCACCGCAGACTTCACTGCAATCAGGGTTTGCCAATCGGCTTCAGACAACAAGTTTGCTTTTGAAGCCACAGGAATGTCATACCATTCCGCAGTGAACACATATTTCTCAGTTTGTTCTGGAATGAGTGGCCATGCTTCTTGAGCGGTAAAGCTTAAGATTGGTGACATCCAACGTATAAAGGCTTGCACCAAATGATACAGTGCAGTTTGAGCCGAATGGCGCGCTTGTGAATCTGCTTTGGTGGTGTACTGACGGTCTTTGATGATGTCGAGGTAGAAACCACCCAAGTCATTAATACAGAAGTTGGTCAGTGCATTCGCCACGATATGGAAGTTCATCTCTTCATAGGCTTGTTGAATAGTTTTCTGTACGTCCGCTGCACGTTGCAAGATATATTGATCAAGTGCGATCAATTGATCTACAGGAAGTGCATCCGTCGATGGTTTGAAACCATTTAAGTTCGCCAACAAGAAGCGCAAAGTATTACGAATACGGCGGTAGCCATCTGATGCACGGTTAAAGATTTCTTTACCTGCGGTCATTTCATAACGGTAATCGGCTGATGCAATCCAGAAACGTAAGCCATCTGCACCCATATCTTTAATGATGTCTTGCGGAGTGATGATGTTGCCCAAAGATTTTGACATCTTACGGCCTTTTTCATCCACCACGAAGCCATGAGTCAGTAAGCCTTTGTACGGTGCACGTTCATTGATGGCAATCGAGGTGAGCAATGAAGACTGGAACCAACCACGGTGTTGGTCTGAACCTTCAAGGTATAAATCAGCAGGGTCAGTGAGTTCTTCGCGTTCACGCAGCACGGCATAGTGCGTTGTGCCTGAGTCGAACCACACGTCTAAAGTGTCACGCACACAGTTATACTGTTCCGCTTCATCCCCGATAAAATCTTTCGCTTCACGGTTATACCAAGCATCAATCCCTTCTTGCTCGATCAATTTCGCGACTTCTTCGATCAACTCTGCTGTGCGCGGATGGAGTTCGTTGGTGTCTTTATGCACGAAGAATGGGATTGGCACACCCCATGTACGTTGACGCGAAATACACCAGTCTGGACGACCTTCGATCATGGCTTGAATACGGTTTTTACCCCAATCAGGCACAAAGCTGATCTCGTTTTCAATCGCATTTAACGCGTTTTGACGTAAACCTTGTGCATCCATGCTGATAAACCACTGTGGGGTCGCACGGAAGATAATCGGTGTTTTATGGCGCCAGCAGTGTGGGTAGCTGTGTTTGATTGGTTGATGTGCCCATAAGCGACCGACGGCACCCAAAGCTTCAATGATTTTTGGATTGGCTTTGTAGATGTGCTCGCCTGCAAAAATGGGTGAAGTTGGTAAATACACACCATTACCGCCCACTGGGTTTTCAACTTTTAAGTTGTACTGTAAGCCAACTTTATAGTCGTCTACACCATGGCCAGGTGCCGTATGTACCGCCCCTGTACCGCTGGTTGCAATCACGTGTTCACCTAAAATCACAGGAACTTGGCGATCGGTCAGTAATGGGTGTTGTAATAATAGGTTTTCGATTGCTGAGCCGTTAAAATCAGCTAGAACCACAGGGGTTTCAAGCTTATAACGCTCAACTGCCGACTCAACCAAGTCTTTGGCTAAAATAAAGTTTTGCACGCCACGGTCGGTGCTAACTTGAACCAGTTGATATTCAATTTCAGCATGGACGGCAACCGCTTGGTTTGCAGGCAAAGTCCAAGGCGTGGTGGTCCAAATTACGATATCTGTTGCCGCTTCTACGTTGAGATTTAAACGTGCGCTTAAGTCTTTTAAGTCGACAACCGTAAAACCAACGTCAATCGCGTCAGATTTTTTATCTTCATATTCCACTTCGGCTTCAGCCAAAGCTGAACCACAGTCTAAACACCAGTTCACAGGTTTAAGACCTGGTTCGATATGGCCTGCTTTTGCAATCGCGCCAACAGAGCGTACAATGTCCGCTTCCTGCTTAAAGTTCATGGTCAGGTAAGGGTTGTCCCAGTCACCAAACACACCCATACGCACAAAGTCTTTCTTTTGCAGTTCAACTTGGGTGTAAGCATATTCACGGCAGGCTTTACGGAAAGTAGAAGCATCCACTTTCACGCCCACTTTACCGACTTTCTCTTCTACTTTCAGTTCAATCGGAAGGCCGTGACAGTCCCAACCCGGTACATAAGGGGCATCGAAGCCGTCGAGAATACGACTTTTAATAATGATATCTTTTAAAACTTTATTGACCGCATGACCCAAGTGAATTTGGCCATTTGCATAAGGAGGGCCGTCATGCAGGACATATTTTTTCTTACCAATACGCGACGCACGAATCTGCTGATAAATGTTGTCGGCATACCACTCTTCTAACCATTTTGCTTCACGCACCGCGAGGTTTGCTTTCATGGCAAATTCGGTACCTGGGAGGTTGAGTGTGGCTTTGTAATCCACTGCATTTTCAGTAGTTTGCTTATCGCTCATGCAAGATGTCTTCCAATTTAATCAGCGGCTCGGCTGACGCGTTTTACATAAAATTGATTGGTATTTAAAAGGGAAATGTGGGGGTGTTTTGGCGGAACTCAAGCAGTTTCACCACATCATCATCAATTCCCGCTTTTAGTGCTTCCAGCGAAGGGTAGTTCTTTTCACCATGTAAATAGTTTAAGAAAGTGACCCGCATTAACAAGCCATACAGATTAGCAGAAACATCAGGGAAATGTACTTCTAATCGCCATTCTGGCTGTGCTTGTTGAATGGCTGGACGTGTTCCGACATGACCCGCACCAAAAAGCGCTGAATGGTCATATCCTGCAACCCCTAATCGATTAGGGTGGTCTGCTTTCACTTTGTCGCGTAAAGATGTGGTTTCACACATCACATCTACGCCATAAATGCCGTTTAAACAGGGTTTATGTCGGTTTAAACGTACATTAATGGTTGGAAAATCAAGGGTTCGGCCAATTTGGTCGCCATATTGTACGCGACCCGTAATGCTATAAGGGCGCCCTAATAACTGAGCAGCCAGTGCCAAGTCCCCTGCGGCCAGTGTTTGGCGAATCCGAGTTGAACTGACGCGTTCACCTTCTGAGAGGATGGTTTCTAGATTGTGGACTTGAAAACCATAGTTTTCTAGAAATTCGCTGTTGCCTTGGCGGTTTTTACCGAAGTGAAAGTCATCGCCTAAAACTAAACTATGGGCATGGAGTTTTTCTTTTAAAATACCGGCAAATTGTTCTGCACTTAAACTGCGGAAGCTGTTGTCAAATTTCGCGACCGCAATATAGTCCACACCCAGCTCAGTTAAATATTCGACTTTCTCACGCAATGATGAAATACGCGGTGGAGCATCATAACCTTTAAAGAATTCAAGTGGTTGAGGCTCAAAAATCATCACCACTGTTTTTAGATTTTGTTGTTTTGCTACGGCTTTGAGCTGATGAATCATGGCTTGATGACCCAAATGCACCCCGTCAAAATTACCGATGGTGACAGCGGTTTTTTCTAATTGGGTATTTGAAGGCAAAGCATTTAGACGGAGCAGCTTCATGGGCAAATCAAGTGCTTGGAATTAAGAACGGCTTATATATTGCCATATTCTTGGGCATTCGTCTTGTGGTTGTTTTTTGACAACGCAAAATTTAGTGCAAAGTATATTTATATCAATTTTATTGATTTATTTAATATAAATTAATCAATTTTTCTTATTTATAAATTTGATTAGTATAAATGTAGATTTTAAATGAGGCCGAACTCATGCAAAAACCATTTACACAACTTGGACAGCGCCACAATATCATTCGTCAGTTCACCCCCAACTGGTTCACTGTCAGTATGGGAACAGGTGTTGTGGCGTTAATTGTATCAGAGTTTCCGATGTTAAAGGCACTCACATGGCAACTCGGCACAGGGCTGTGGTATTTCAATATTTTACTGTTTGTACTTTTTAGTGTGCTATATGGATTACGTTGGGCATTTTATCCGCACGAAGCCAAACAGATTTTTCAACATCCAAGTATGAGCCTATTTTTAGGGACGATCCCGATGGCGCTGGCCACCATCCTCAATGGCTTTTTAAAGTATGGTCAGCCTATTTATGGCGACACAGCTGTACAGATTGCGCAAACGCTCTGGTATGCAGATGTAGTCTTGGCGCTCTTGGTGGCGTGGGCAGTTCCTTTTGCTATGTATCGACATCAGGAGCATGCTTTACAGCAGATGACTGCGGTGTGGTTGTTGCCGATCGTGGCCTGTGAAGTTGCCGCTAGCAGTGGTGGTTTATTGCTGGGGCATTTGGCAACTGATACTCATGCAGTTGCGATTCTATTGGGCAGTTATGTGTTGTGGGGTGTTTCAGTATTACCCGCCTTTGCTATTTTAACGATTTTAATGTTGCGTTTGGTCTTACATAAACTGCCTGAAAAAGAGTTGGCGGTCAGCAGTTGGTTGGCTTTGGGTCCGATAGGCACTGCTGCTTTGGCGTTATTGGTTTTAGGGCATCAGGCACCGACGCTGATGGCGAGTTTGGGCTTAGCACAACTGGGTCAGTTATTTCAGCAGGCGGGGATTTTAGCCAGTTTAATTCTGCTGGGTTTTGGACTGTGGTGGTTGGGAATTGCGGTGCTGACGACTTTGCACCATGCCAAAAAGGACTTACCGTTTAATTTGGGCTGGTGGGGACTGACCTTCCCATTGGGCGTATATACACTCGCAATCTTAACCTTAGCCCAGCAACTCAATTTGGCCTTCCTGTATGCCGTTGGCTATGCTTTTGCAGCGATACTAATGTTGTTATGGGGTTTGGTCGCAACCAAGACGGCACAGGGGTTTTATCAAGGTCATTTGTTCTTTTCGCCGTGCTTAAAAACCTATTTAGAACAGCAGTATAAATGAGGTCTACAATCCTTTCAGTTTAAAGTGCCATCTGATCTTATGTAGGTTGTTTGAGCAGAGACCAGAGGCGCTTTTCTTTCGGATCGATTTGTTTTCTAATGGCACGAATCAAGTCTGTTAATTGAGTATTTTATGTCAGATGTTGCACTAATCATGGCTTTGCCGAATGAGTCTAAAGGATTGTTTGAGCAGGCAGGGATTGAAGTTCACTACAGCGGTATTGGTAAAGTCAACGCGGCCTATAAAGCATTTGAAGTGATTCAAAAAACAGGCTGTAAAACCTTGATTAATTTAGGAACAGCAGGCAGTACGTATTTTGATAAGCATGAATTGGTTGAAGTCTCTCAATTTGTACAACGTGACATGGATGTCTCTCCACTGGGCTTCGCTGTCGGTTTTACCCCATTTGACACCATGCATCCTGCGGAAATTCATTTAGAACCGTTTTTCCAACAACTCCGTACCGGCATCTGTGGAACAGGGGATAGCTTTGAAACGGGTGAACCCAAAGTGCCGTGTCATTTGGTTGATATGGAAGGATATGCGCTGGCAAAAGTCTGTAAGAAACAGGGTGTCCGCCTGATTTCGGTCAAATATATTTCAGATGGTGCCAATGACACCGCGCATTTGGACTGGGAAGATAATTTGTTATTGGGAGCTCAGAAATTATTAGCATTATTTGAAAGTATCTGAGGCTTTGATTCTGTCTTTTTAAATTCGGCGACCATAGAGTGCTATGGTCGTATGCCAAAATTACTCAGCTTTGAATAATTCAGATGGTGTTCGCGGGATCACGCCATACAGCATCATATGCACGGTATGTTGAATGACTCGTTGTTGCATACTGCGGTTACGTAGGGTTTTACCTGTCACCATTTCCATTTGTGTGGCAAAGTCAGCATAGTTTTGTGTTAACGCCCAAATGTTGAGGATTAACAGCTCAGGGTCAATTTGAGTTGAAATTTTACCTTGCTCTTGCCAATTGCTAATGACTTTGGCTTTACGTTTGACCAACTTCTTTAAAGGTCCTTTGAGGATTTCCAAAATATGCGGCGCCCCTTGGATCACTTCTAACGCAAACAAGCGAGACGCTTTCGGTTGAGTCCGAGAAACCTCAATCTTTTGCAATAAGTAGTTGGTGATCGCTTCTTCCGGCTCTAAGTCAGCTTCTAACATCTGTAGTGGGGCTAACCATTTTTGTAAAACCGTCGTTAAAACTTCAACGTACAAAGCTTCTTTATTTTCATAGTAATAGAAAATATTCGATTTGTGCATTTCAGCAATCTGTGCGATTTCATCTAAGCTTGCTCCATTAAATCCATAGAGCGAGAAGACGTCTAGTGCAGCATTCAGCAGCTGGTGGCGTTTTTGAGTACTCTTTTTCTGTTCCATTCTCTAATTTAAAAAACAATAAAAAGGGGGAAGGACAAATTGTACGGCAAATCATCAGATTTGTGCACAAAGTGGAAATTTAATTTTTTGAATAATGATCATTTATTCTGTAGATTGGCTCTTAAATTGCGATAAATTCTAAAAGTTGTCCAATAAAATATAATTATATAAAAACTATTTTGTCTAAACTATATGAAATGATTCAATGTGAAGTGGTATGTTTTGATAAAAATAACGTGAAATTTATTGTATTTATTCATATGAAGTAGCGGTCCTTCATAGTCCATTTTTATTTTTTACTACCATTGAGCTCCAAAACTCCTTAACTCTAAAGTTAAGGAGTTTTTAGTTTGCTTATGTGGCTAAAACGGCATTTAACACCTGCTGCTCAAGGGTGTTGAACTGCATATCTTTAACGCGAGGGCGAGGCAGGTCGACTTGAAACTCTTTGGCAATATGGCCACGGTCTAGCAAAATAATCCGATCGGCCAGTTGAACGGCCTCACTAACATCATGGGTGACTAAAATGGCGGTAAAGCCCTGTTCCGTCCATAATTTTTCAATCAAATTCTGCATGTCTAAGCGGGTTAAGGCGTCGAGTGCTCCCAAAGGTTCATCGAGCAATAAAATCCGTGGTTTATGTGATAAAGCCCGTGCCAAAGCGGTCCGTTGACGCTGTCCCCCAGAGAGCTGCGAAGGCCAAAGCTCCGCTTTTTCTTTGAGTCCGACTTTTTCTAGCAAACCCGAGGCAGTGGCATGTTGTTGTTTCGGCAACCCCAGTTGTACGTTTTGTTCAATGGAGCGCCATGGTAACAGTCGTGGATCTTGGAACATGACCCGTATATCGTCTGCGGTAATCCCTTCGCGGAGGTGTCGTGCGGACTTAAACTTAATTTCGCCGTAGCTTTGTTGTTCTAAGTTGGCAATCAGGCGCAGGAGGGTACTTTTACCACAACCACTGCGTCCGACAATGGCTAAAAACTCACCCGGCTGAATATGCAGATCTAAGTCTTCAAGGACTTTAACTGAACCATAAAACTTATGCAGTTGTTCGATAATAATTTCGGCCCCAAGCACCGCTTGAGGGTTAATGTCTTGATTGTGATTTGGCGGCGATGGAATAGTGGCATGGCGACCAAGGCTTAAATCAGTCATCTCAGACTCCTTATTTTTGGTATCCTGCATGCCAGCGCAGCAGGTATTTTTCTAATGTGACGGCCAGTACATCAGCCAATTTTCCAAGTAGGGCATACAGTAAAATCCCCACCAAAACGATGTCAGTCTGTAAAAATTCACGTGCATTCATAGTCATATAACCGATGCCGGCTTGGGCTGAAATGGTTTCGGCAACGATCAGCAGAACCCATACCAAACCCAGTGAAAAGCGTAGTCCGACTAAAATAGAAGGCATCGCACCCGGTAAAATAATTTCTTTATACAGTTGCCAACGGGTCAAACCATAGCTTTTCCCCATTTCAATCAGTTGTGGATCGACCGAACGTATGCCGTGATAGGTGTTGATGTAAATGGGGAAAAAGACTCCAACTGCAACCAAGAACAGCTTGGCGGTTTCATCAATCCCGAACCATAAGATCACCAACGGAATAAGTGCCAGTGCAGGAATATTTCGGATCATCTGTAGGGTGGTGTCGAGCAGGGTTGACGCCGTTTTCGATGAACCATTTAACAAACCCAGAAATAGACCTAAACCCCCACCCACCAATAGGCCGAGTAAGGCACGGCCTGCACTAACTTGCACATGCTTCCATAGTTCCCCACTCAGTAGCAGGTGCCAAAAAGCAGTAACTACTGCCGTTGGTGCAGGTAAAATCCGACTTTCTAAAAGTCCTGTGCTGGAGGAAATTTGCCAAAGCACAATCAAGCCGATAGGAAAGAGCCAAGGCAGCAATAGCTGCCCCAACTGAGTTCCACGTGAAACCTTTTCCTGCTGGAGGGTTTGCACTGAAACGATTTTGGACATTAGGCAGGCTCCTGAATCACTTTTGCTTTTTTGTTTTCATCGGGCGTATAGTTGTTTGCCACAATCTCACCAAAGGGGCCTGTTAAATTTGGTTGTGCCAACTTTGCTTGAGTTTTAAGCGGCAGGAGTGGGAACACCAACTCGGCAAAACGAATCGACTCTTCAAGATGTGGATAGCCTGAGAAAATAAAGGTGTTGATGCCCAAGTCGGCATATTCTTGAATACGGGCTGCAACCGTTTCAGGGTCACCGACCAATGCCGTACCTGCACCCCCACGAACTAGACCTACGCCTGCCCAAAGGTTTGGGGACACTTCAAGCTTGCTGCGGTCACCATTGTGTAATTCAGCCATGCGACGTTGACCGACCGAGTCCATGCTCTTAAATTTGGCTTGTGCTGCAGCAATCGTAGCATCATCGACATATTGAATGAGCTCTTCCGCCGCTTGCCATGCTTGTTCATTGGTTTCACGCACAATCACATGCAGACGAATACCATAGTTGAGCGTACGACCTTTGGCTTCAGCTTTGGCACGGACAGTGTCAATTTTGTCTTTAACTGCAGCAGGGGGTTCGCCCCATGTCAGATAAGTATCGACCTGATCCGTCGCTAATTCGATGGCATCATCCGATGAGCCGCCAAACCAAAGTGGAGGGTAGGGTTGTTGCACAGGTGGATATAGCAGTTTGGCATCATCTACGTTTAGCCGTTCGCCGTGAAAGGTAAAGCTTTCACCTGTATGGGAGCGGGTTAAAATCTCACGCCAAATTTTGACGTATTCATTGGCAGTTTTATAGCGAGTGGAGTGGTCTTCATAAACGCCATCGCCTTGCAGTTCTTTTTCATCGCCACCTGTCACCAAGTTCAATAAAACCCGACCATTGGAGAGACGGTCAAAGGTGGCTGCCATCCGTGCAGCCAGTGCCGGAGTGGTCACGCCTGGACGCAGTGCAACTAGGAATTTTAATTTTTTCGTGGCATCAATCAGGCTGGCTGCGGTCAACCAGGGGTCTTCACATGAACGACCTGTTGGAATCAACACACCTTCATAACCCAAATTATCCACGGCAACCGCAATCTGTTTCATATAGGCATGGTCCACTTGACGAGCACCTTTGCTGGTACCTAAGTAGCGACTGTCACCGTGAGTTGGGATAAACCAGAAAATTTTCATTTTAAAAAATCCTTAGATAGAGTCGTTTAAGGTTTGCTCGGTGCAACCCAAACGGTACTTTGAACTTGAATGTGTTTCGGAATGAGCTGGACTTGTTGGAACAAATCCGCAATTTGTTGTTGGGCTTGCACCACTTCAGGCGTCAGGGTTTGAATCGGTGAAGGCTTCAGACGTTTGTCGATGACCCGTTGGGCAATAGAGGGCTGTAAACCTGTACTTTGGGTATAGACCGAAAGTGCTTGCGGTTGGTTTTTTAGCACCCATTGATCTGCCTGATTTAACCCGTGAATGAACTGAGCGGTGGCTTCAGGGTAGGTCTGAATGAACTTGGGGTTGCCAATATAAAAAGAATAGGTTTGCGGAAATGCTGTGCCATCAATCAAGACTTTGGCCTGTGCATCTTGCTCTGCTGCACTGAGGTAGGGCTCCCAAATGGCCCATGCATCGATGGATTTTTTATCAAACGCGGCACGCGCATCCGCAGGGGGCAGCCAAATCGGTTGAATATCTTGCCAACTGAGCCCTGCTTTTTGTAAGACTTTCGCCAGTAACTCATGTGCGCTTGAGCCGCGTTGTACCGCAATCCGCTTGCCTTTTAGGTCTTGAATTGAACCAATGGAACTATTTTTAGCAATCAACAGCGCTTGGGCATTGGCTGGAACTTGCTCATAGCCGACATAACTTAGCTCTTTGTTTGCGGCTTGGGCAAAGATCGGTGGGGTATTGCCCACAGAGCCAAAATCAACTGCACCGACGGCCAAGGCTTCTAGCATTTGTGGGCCAGCAGGGAACTCTTTCCATTCAATTTTGGCTTGAGGAAATTGCTGTTCAAATAATTTTTGCTCACGTGCGACCAGCAGGTTTAAAGACGACTTTTGATAGCCAATCGACAGGGTTTTAACTGGAGCTGCTGCCTGCTTTTCAGAAGTATTTGTTACTGCCGTGTCTTGCTTTTGGCATGCCCCGAGTCCAAGACTCAAGGTGACGATGCCAATACTGGAAACTGTTTTAAGTGTTTTCATGATGATCTCGTTATTTTTGTTTAATAATGGCTGCGTCAATATTCAGCTTGTTCGGAATGAGTTTTTGTTGATAGAAAGCATCCGCAACGTACTGCTGTTTTTTTGCGACTTCGGCTGAAATGGGTTGAACGCCAAAGCCCATACGACCAATCGAGGTTTGTAAAATGTCTAAAGACAAGCCTGTCGGTTTTTCTAACAATTTGGCTGCTTGTTGTTGATTTTGTTCGACCCACTGTGTGGTGGTGTTGAGTTCATTCACGACCGTTTTTAAAACTTCTGGATGGGTTTCGGCAAACTTACGATCTGCCAAATAGAACTGATGATTACTGACTAAGTTTTCTCCGGTAGCAATCACACGTGCTGAGATTTGGTGTTCAGCGGCAGCAAAGAAGGGATCCCAAATGACCCAAGCATCAACTGCACCACGTTCAAATGCGGCACGTGCATCCGATGGTGGAAGATACACCGCTTCAATATCAGAAAGTTTCAGGTTATTTGCTTCTAACACTTTGAGTAGCAGGTAATGCACATTTGAACCTTTGTTGAGTGCAATTCGTTTGCCTTTTAAATCTTGAATGCTCTGAATCTTCGAGTCTTTTTGTACGATCAGTGCTTCTGCTTTAGGTGCAGCAGGTTGGTTGGCAATGTAAACCAAGTTCGAATTTGCAGCTTGTGCGAAAATCGGAGGTGCTTCACCCGCTTCACCAAATACCACACTGCCGACATTTAAGCCTTCGAGGAGCTGTGGACCTGCAGGAAACTCGACCCATTTCACTTGGACATTTTGTGCTTTAAGCGCCGTTTCTAAAGCACCACGCTCTTTGACGATGGGCAAAATGCCATATTTTTGAAAGCCAATATTGAGTGTGACCGTTTCAGCTTCTTTTTTTCCACATCCAGATAACATCATGGCACCCACGACTGCTGCAGAAAGAACGCTTGTTTTGATCCAGAACTGTGCTCGAGAAGTGCTCATGTGTTTCATAACTCCAAATAAATAAGGTGAGTGAGTTGGTGAACACATACGCTAATGGGCATTTCTTTTCAGAAAAAATAAGAAATCGGGCTTTAGACATGAAAAAAAAAGATAAAAACAAAAGTGCAAAACTTATGTAAAAAACAGCAATATAAGAAACATAGAATATAAAATTTATTGATATTAACTTATTGATATTTATTATTTAAAAGGTATTTTTATTTTTGGAATAAGCTTAGTGTTTCACTCAATATAGATTTGAGCGATTTTTGCGGTGTTTTCTAGATAAAGATATGAGAAATAAAGATATCCATAATCCTGCAAAAGCCACTTAAAGTGGCTTTTTAAAGACGAGCGAGTTGCGCTGATAGTTGTATAAGGCTTGGCGTGCATTGGGAAGTTCATCGACATTGGCCGTTTCAAAGCCATGTTCTAAGAACCAATGTGCAGTACGTGTGGTCAGTACAAACAACTGTTGAATGCCCATACTGCGGGCTTTATCTTCAAGATAATGCAAAATTTGGCTGCCGCGATTAGATTTGCGATAGCTAGGATCGACTGCAACACAGGCAATTTCGGCACTGCGGATTTCACCCTCTGTCGCTGGTAGTGGGTAGAGGGCAGCACAGGCCAAGATCATGCCATCACGTTCAATCACTGCAAATTGGCCAATTTCGTTTTCGAGACGTTCACGTGAGCGATAAACCAAAATGCCTTCTTCTTCAAGTGGGCGTAATAGGTTAATCAGCCCGCCGACATCTTGAATGTTGGCCATACGGACTTCTTCATAATGGGCATCGGTAATCATGGTGCCCGAACCATCACGCGTGAAGAGCTCCTCAACCAAGGCACCATCATAAGCATAGGAAATCAGATGGACGCGATGTACGCCGTGCGTCGAAGCTTTTTTGGCACCGCGTAAATGTACCGCAATGTCTGGATTCGAATCTTGGTACTTCTCAATTTGTGCATCGAGCTTATGTGGCGAAATTTCGCGTTGCAACTGCCCATGTTCATTGAGCAGACCATGCTGTTTGCCCAAGAAAATCAGTTTGTCCGCTTTAAGATGAATCGCCGTGCGAGTCGCGACTTCTTCTGCCAGTAGGTTGAACACTTCGCCTGTGGTGGAATAGCCAGTTGGCCCGAGCAGCACAATATTGTGATTATCCAAATGGCGTTGAATGGCGTCGGTATCGACCGTACGGACTTCGCCGGTTAACTGAAAATCGACCCCATCGCGAATGCCATAGGGCTTGGCTGTGACAAAATTCCCTGAAACCACATCAATGCGTGCACCATACATCGGTGAGTTGGCCAGTCCCATCGACAGTAAGGCTTCAATTTGCAAACGAATCGAGCCCACCGCATTCATCACACAGCCCAGAGATTCTCGGGTGGTGACGCGACGATACTGATGAAACGGCGTTTGTAATTGGCTTTGTTTTAAGTTGTGGTTGATTTGCGGACGCGCTCCATGCACCAAGATCAGGCGAATCCCAAGTGAATGCAGTAGGGCAATGTCGTGAATAATATGTTGAAAGTTATCATGCTGAACAGCTTCACCATCGAACATAATCACAAAGGTTTTATTACGGTGAGCATTGATATAAGGCGCAGAATGTCGAAACCAATGCACATATTGCAAAGTTGTACTGTGATGTGTTTCGATAGAATTCGTTTGCATGCCTGTCTCAAAATGAACTGCTTAGCATGATTTTAATCAAAAAATGCAGAAGAGGAAGTCTTAAATAGAAAAACACCTGAAGCAACGTTCAGGTGTTTTATCAGTTTTGCGACACAAGCCAGAATTAACCGATAATACGCAGGATACGGTTATTACGTTCATTGACTAAAACATAGTCACCATTGACCTTATACCACTGTTGGTAGCGTCCAGTGTTGGGTAGGCGACGTGCTTCTCGGTCACTGACATGATAACGCGATGAGTCATAGCCGCGTGGCAAAGTTTGACCTGAGCGCCAGTCACGGCTTGGGTTAACATGTTTGTTTTGGTAGCGGTTGTCATTGTCCCAACGGCGGTCATCGCGATGATCCCAACGCGAGTCATGATCATGCGAGCGGTCATAGTACTGTGGTGCTGCCATTGCAGATGTGGCCATGAGCGCGCCTAAAGAGAGTGTGATTGCAGTCAGAATTCTTTTCATTGCTTTCGTCCAGTATTAGTCTTGTTTCGATCATTCAAAATTAGCGAATAACTCTAGAGAAAGCGTGAGGGCTATTTAGGTGAATTGTGAAATGTATGAAGAGACTGAGGAGATTGTTGTTTTTCTGCAATGTTTGCAAACAAAAGCTTTGGCACATAAAAAACCTGAAACAACGCCTTTCATGCTGTACCTGACTGTTCTCTTGAGAAGAATATGCAGTCACGCTAAAGCGGGTGAAAGGGTGTTGATTCAGGTCTCAATAATGTTGCTGAGTTATACAAAAGAAGCGCAGATTAAAGCCCCATAATCCGCAGAATATTGTTGCTGTCTGCGTCGACTAAGATGTAGTCGTTATTGATTTTGTACCACTGCTGGTTTCGGTTTGGCTTTGGAAGATTATGGTCTTTATATTCGACTTTATAGCCGTTACCACGGTAATGCTGTGGCATGACATAACCTTGTTGCCATTTATGCTGTTGTAAACGTTTGACACCGCGCTCTTCGCGCATACGTCGACGATCTTGCTGATCGTCATCATCTGACTCGCGAAAGTCACGTCCGCGTGGCTCATTGCCATAGCGTGGATGATCGTGGTCAAACTGAGGGGCAGCAGTACTGAGACTGCTTGCCATCAAAGCACTGAAAGAGATTGCCAATACTGTCAAAATCTTTTTCATGTTGAATCCTCATTAAGGTAATTTCATTCTTTCCTATAATGTACGAAAAAAATGCAGAGAAACTGTGAAGATGAATTGGGTATTTATTAACAAATGCAGAGATATTAAGAAGATTATGCCCAATTCTAAGCCTGAATTAAATCATCAATTGCGCCAAAGTCCAAAGCAAACAGTCTGTATCTTCTGATTTTTGACTCATTTTGGCGACACAGATCCCCCTTTGTCAAAGAATGCATAGTGCATTATTTAATTCCACTGCTGCGCCAGATGTTGCAATGAACGGATTGAATGAACCACTGCTTCAGCTTGGCTGGCATCTTCCAAAGCACAAATCAGGCTTTCGGGGAGTTGTAAATTATGGATATGACGAATGGTGTCATGTTTACGTTGCAAATCAGCCATGCTGCATCCTTATTTTCAATTTTTGATGAATTAGGATGATAAATAGGAAATTTTGATCTGAAAAACCGAATATTTTTATTAAAATAATTTAAAAATACGATTTAAAATATCGAGCTAGCCAAGCTGAGTTTTCAACTTGGCTGATTCGGCTTAATAAGCGTAGTTGAGGTCGGTATAATCACTCAATGACTTCTGCACATGCGCTTGGATAAATTCAAGGACATCGGCTGCGGTCATCGGTTCACCATTTTTACTGATGGCATGCTCAATGTCAGGCTGACCTTCAATTTTGATGCGATAAACAAAGCTTTTCTTTGCTTTGTATTGTTCATCATCTTTTGCAATGACCGTCACGTAGTGATAGCTATGTTCAAAGTTCAAGTCGGTATGGGCAAAAACAAACTGGTCGAAAAGTTTCAGTGTGGCGCCATTTTCCAGCGCTTGAAGTTCCTCCACAATACTGGCTTCAAACTTCATCCCATATTTTTCTGAAATCGGCTGTTGGTCAATCAATAGGCTAACCATACCATCTTCAGTGGGTTGTACAGTGATGTTGCTCAAGTCTGTCATGGCATATGCTTCAAAAATAGAGATGGACATCAGTATCCGCAAAAATTGAAAAAAGACAACCTCTTACTGAACTTGAGATCATGTTGCAGATGCCTAAGCTTTAGTTTGATGTATAAAAAAAGGAAGCCGAAGCTTCCTTTTGAGTGAATGATTTTAGTCTTGTGCATCAATACTTTGACCATTCATATGTAAACTATCATCGCCCATCAGGTACAGATAGGCAGGCATGATATTTTCAGGTGTTGGTAATGTTTTTGGATCTTCATCGGGATACGCTTTAGCACGCATTGCAGTGCGCGTAGCCCCCGGATTGATACAGTTAAAGCGGATATTCGGTGAGGTATTTTCTTTGGCAAACAGTTGGCTGACCGCTTCAATCGCGATCTTTGACACCGAATATGCGCCCCAACGTTCACGCGTTTCACGCCCGACACCTGAGCTGGCAAAAACCACGGAGGCATGCTCAGATTTTTTCAGGAGTGGCATTAGCTCTTGAGTCATAACGAATGGCGCACGCAAGTTGACGGCCATGACATCATCCCAGACATCGACAGGATAGTTTTCCAGTTCTGTGCGCTCACCCAAGATGCCCGCATTATGCAAAATGCCATCTAGGCGCCCAAATTGGCGTTCTAAGGTGTCGACCAGTAATTCATAGTCACGAGGAGAGGCACTCGACAGCTGCAAGGGTAAAATTGCAGGTTGTGGCGCACCTAAGCCTTCAATTTCATCATAAATGACTTCGAGCTTATTTAAGGTACGCCCATGCAGCACCACAGTTGCGCCGTGTAGGGCATAACTTAATGCAGCAGCACGACCAATACCATCGCCCGCACCTGTAATTAAGATGATGCGATCTTTGAGCAGATCGGGGCGAGGTTGATATTCTGAATATTTCATCATTACCTCCTCGTTATTTTGATTTTTTAATTGTGATCAAGTCAGTGAATTGGACGGTATAGTTTGACTCACAAGAGACTGAATAACATCGTCCAATTCAGCCACAGTCTTCACTATACAATCTGCCTGCCACGCTGTTAAGTCATCTTTGTGCGCGAATGGTAAATAACCATAAGCCGCCAAAATAGTATACATCTGCGCATTACGACCCGCATCGATGTCACGTGGATGATCGCCAACATAGATACAGTCTTGAGGCGCAATCGCGATGTGCTTGGCAGCCAAATACATCGGTTCAGGATCAGGCTTGGTTTGAGAGACATCCTCTGGGCAGACCAAAACCGCACAGCGTTCTGTCAAATTCAGCGCATCTAATAATGTTTCACTGAGCCAGCGCGGTTTATTGGTGACGATACCCCAAGGAATCTCTTGGCTTTCAAGTTTTTCAATAAGTGGATACATGCCCGAAAACAGGTCAGTATCTACTGCAATATCGGCACCGTAGGTGTCTAAAAAACGCTGACGATGTGCCAGAAAAATCGGGTCTTCGACTGTAAGTTCTGGATAAACCAATTTCACCATAGCCCGCGCACCTTCAGAGACTTGGCTACGGATTAGGTCTGCATCGACCACAGCGACGCCTTTTTCACGGCACATGTCTTGAATAATGCGAATAAAGTCGGCGGCAGTGTCGATCAGTGTGCCGTCAAGGTCAAATAAGACGGCTTTCATGCAGCACCTTCTTTGACGGTATAGACCATGTAATTGACATCGACATTCGGCGCTAACCAATAGCGTTTGGTCAATGGATTGTAATGTAAACCCGTCATGTCTTTCAGTTTGAGCCCTGCACCGCGAATATCATGTGCCAGTTCAGAAGGCTTAATGAATTTTTGATAATCGTGGGTGCCTTTGGCTAGCATGCGCAGTACATATTCAGCACCAATAATGGCAAACAGGTAGGCTTTGGGATTACGGTTAATGGTAGAGAAGAATACATGACCGCCTGGTTTCACCAGTTTATGGCAGGCTGCAATGATTGAGGCTGGATTGGGTACGTGTTCCAACATTTCCATACAGGTCACGACATCGTATTGTCCTGCTTGTTCTTCTGCGAGCTGCTCAACTGGAATTTGGCGATATTCGATATGCTCAACACCTTCTTGTTCTGCATGTAAACGTGCCACATTCAGGGGGGCTTCGCCCATATCAATGCCGAGCACATTTGCACCACGACGTGCCATACTTTCAGCTAAAATTCCGCCACCACAGCCGACATCCAGGACTTTTTTTCCACTGAGTCCACCTGCATGTTCATCAATCCAGTTTAAGCGCAGAGGGTTGATCATATGTAAAGGGCGGAACTCCGAGTGCTGATCCCACCATATGGCAGCAAATGCTTCAAATTTAGCAATTTCTTGTGGATCAACATTCAGTTGCGACATCGTCGGCACCTCAATTTAAGTCATGATATTTAAAATGTTCAATAGGGCTTAGTGTAGCGTTTATTCTAGAAAAAGCGATAAAAGCCTGAAAAAAGTTCACAGAATGAAAACGAATTTGGCATATTTGATTTATAGTATTTGCATAAACTTATCATAATGATTTTGAGGACAATAAGTTCAATGAAAAAACTCCTTTTGAGTGGATTAGCAACCGCTGTTTTCGCTATTTCTGGCAGCGCATTGGCTGCAAATTTTGTAGCTGGTCAGGACTATATGGTCGTACCAACACCTGTACAGGTGGAAGTGCCAGGGAAAATTGAAGTCCGCGAATTCTTTTGGTATGGCTGTGGCCACTGCTTTACACTTGAACCCCATATGCAGACTTGGTTGAAAAAACTCCCTAAAGATGTGCGCTTTGTGCGTACACCAGCAGCCATGAATCCAGTATGGGAACAAGCGGCGCGAGCTTATTATGTGTCTGAGGCTTTAGGTGTACGTAAAAAGACCCACCTGACATTATTCCATGCCATTCATGATCAAAATCAACCGATTCTAGAGCAACCTGCCTTAGCCAAGTTCTATACTCAGTTTGGTATTCCAGAAGCGAAATTTAACAGCACTTATAAATCATTTGCGATCACTTCAAAAATTGCACAAGCACAAGACTTAGCCAAGCGTTATCAACTCAGTGGCGTACCCGCGGTGACGGTTAATGGTAAATATATTGTGCAAGGCGAAGATGCTAAAGTGACTCAAGTCGTAGATTACTTGATTGAAAAAGAACGTGCTGCAAAATAAGCTGAATGTGTTTTAAGTCGTTATTAAGTTAAAAAAGCCTGCATCAGCAGGCTTTTTTATGGGTTAACAACGTTTATTGCACAGCTGATGCAGGCTGCAATAAATCCTCATAACGCAGCTCAATTTTTCTTAAGATTTTTAAGCGCCAAAGTTGATGACGGGCTTCGGCTTCATAGCCATTAAAGGCCAAGAGTTTGGCAAATTTAGTCAAATCATAGGGAATTGGGTAGTTCAGCACCATTTCTTCATAGTCACGAATTTGCTCAGGGCTGACTTTGCTATATGGGTTTAATTGAATCCATTCAATGCGGCGGTTAAACTCCGACAGCAGCAAAATGTGATCTTGATTGGTGAATTTTTCAGGGGTGTGTTCATAACGAGAAGCCTGATTCAGCTTTGGTACCATCAGTTCATAGTCACGAATAATCAGTGCGACGAAGACCACACAGACCGTAAATGTGATTGGCATGGTAAAGCTCGGTAAAGTCCATATTTTTACTTTTTGCTGAGATTGAATGATGCCTAGAATTAACCCGAGTGGTAGCAAGAAATAAGCGTAGAACAACGGGAATTCAAGCATACCGTGAATCAGTAAAGCGCCGACCATCAATAAGCCAATCACAGATTCGAGCGATGTCGCATGCTTTTGCAGTTGATAGCCCCAATAACCGAGATAGGCAAAAAATGGAATCGCAATCACTAATCCATTCCACAACATAAAGTCGAGAATGAAGTTGTGCGCACTTTTCACCCAAACGGGGCCTTGGAACTGATCACTGATTAGAGTGTAAGCCACACTGGTTTGATGCCAGCCATAGCCAAACCAAGGTCGCTCAGCAATGGCATGGAGCATCTGTTGCCAAATGGCAAGACGTGACATATCACCCGTCGCTCGAGCAACCGCATCACGGGTTTGGGTCACTTCGACATTAGACAGCTGAGCCAACAGGTGGTTGAGCTGTGGAATAAACGCAGTAAATGCAATGAACAACGCAAACCATGCGAGGGCACTATACCACTTCAGTTCAACTACACCCTTGTACTGCTGATAGAGCAAATACAGAAGTACACAGATACTTGCGACCCATGATGTGCGTGACTGACTCAGTGCCACCGCAAATAGCATCAATGCAGCACTGACGCACAGCAGAATCGAGTTGAGTTTTTTCTTTTCAAATAGGTACAGTGTGCCGAGTAACGACAGAATCAGAAAGCTCGCCATATTGTTCGGCTGAGCAAAGTTGGCATAAGGACGATCGCCTTTTAAAGCGGTCATGCCAGGAATGTACTGTTCGATATTGAGCCATTGGCAAGTGGCGATGAGCGCTGTTACCAGACCGACCGACCAAAATACAGTACACAGGCCACTAAATAATTGCTCACGTTCTAAGGGTTTTTGGCTCAGGTTAAAACCTAAAACTATACTTAGCCAGAATGCAAAGATATATAAGCCACACATCAGGGCTTTGCTGAAAAAGAACAGCTCGCCAAAACCATACTGAATGAAGGGCACGAGGCTCAACAGCAATAGCGGTAGACTCACTTTTGGGAGCAAGAGTTTTTCTTTTAAAAATAAGGCAGAGAGTGCAAATAAAGATAAAAATGCAAACAATTCACCTGTATAGGTGACCCAAGGTCGATAATGAATGGGCAATAGCCATGCCAAGGCAATACAGATACTCGCCGCTAAAAAAAGAAAAAAACGCATAGGAGCTACAGATGAAAAAACTGGCTCTATGATAGTGAAAAAGCATCCAAGTTTGAGCAAAGCACATTAAAAATTTTGTAATACAGCAAGAATTACGTCTGCGAGCGTCTTAATGTAAGGTCGGGTTGGCTTGTTTAGTTTGAGCAGATGGTCGTTGCCAATTGGATATTCCGCGAAACATGAGTTGAATCTGCACAATGGTTTGCAGTTTAAATGCAGCCTGCTGCTGTTGTAGTTTCTCGGGAGCCACATCTCGACTCAAACCAATCCAGCGCATGGCCCAGTTAAAGGAGGCATCCATTAAGATATTGGCCAATACTTTGAGGTCTTCGCTGTCATGAATATGTTGCATGCTTTCAATACGGGTTAATTCATGGGCGAAGTCATCGATTAAAAAGGCTATTTCTCGCTCAACGGCTGCACGGATCAAGGCAGAACCACCCCAACGTTCTCCAATCAAGAAAATCCACTGTTCAGGATGTTGCTCTACAGCATGAAAAAATAGGTTTAGACTGTGCTCAATCGTGGCATGTGGACCATAAACATAGCTTTGTCCCAATTGCGTCAACATACTTTTGATGTGGAGCGCCGCTTGGTCGACCAGTTCAAGTCCCAGCTCATCCAGATCATTAAAGTGACGATAAAAAGCGGTCGGTACTAAACCCACTTGGCGAGTGACTTCACGGAGACTAATGCGACCAAAGGAACGTCCCGAGGTGCTGAGTTGTAATGCAGCATTCAGCAAAGCTTGGCGGCTTTGTTGTTTACGCTCTTCCCGAATCGACATAGATGATTGCCTCAGCCTCTTTTAAGCTTCAGTTTAACAAAGAATATGGACGTGTAGGGAAGCAGGCGATCAATTACAAATGCAATGCAGTGAGACAAATGCTTTGGGTCTGCTTCTGCTATACTATGCGCCAACCTATTTAGTCAGATGAAGGGCGTATTATGCGTATCGACCAACGAACATTAGATCAATTACGTGATGTCACCATTACTCGTAACTACACACGTTATGCGGAAGGTTCGGTATTGGTTGAGTTTGGTCATACCAAAGTTCTTTGTACTGCAAGTATTGATAACTCAGTGCCACGCTTTTTAAAAGGCAAGGGTCAGGGCTGGGTGACCGCTGAATATGGCATGTTGCCGCGTTCGACGCATACCCGTAGTGACCGTGAGGCTGCGCGAGGTAAGCAAAGTGGTCGTACTCAAGAAATCCAACGTTTGATTGGCCGTAGTCTGCGTGCCATGGTGGATTTAAAAAAATTAGGTGAAAATACCATTACCATCGACTGTGATGTGATTCAGGCAGATGGCGGTACACGTACTGCTGCGATCACCGGTGCTGCCGTGGCCCTGATTGATGCGATGAATACGTTGCTTGAGAAAAAGAAAATTAAGCAAGATCCATTAAAAGGCTTAGTGGCTGCAATTTCAGTCGGTATTTTCCAAGACGAAGTGCTTTTAGACTTGTGCTATGAAGAAGACTCAAACTGCCAAACGGATTTAAACGTAGTGATGACCCAAGCTGGCGAATTTATTGAAATTCAAGGCACGGCAGAAGATAAACCATTTACCCGTGTACAGTGCAATGCCATGTTAGAAATGGCGGAAAAGGGCATTCAAGAATTGGTGAAAAAACAGCAGCAAGCACTGGGCTGGTAAGTTTTAACGCAATAAAAAACGCACTTTAGAGTGCGTTTTTTATTGCGTGTTGACTGAATGCAAATTGTTGAAATTAAGTATTAAAACGCATAGAAAGGTCAACTGCTTTGACATCTTTGGTCAATACACCCATCGAAATATAATCCACGCCTGTGGTTGCGACTTCGCGTAAGTTGGCAATGGTGATATTCCCTGACGCTTCCAATTTACACCGTCCTGCAACATGCTTGACCGCATCAATCATTTGTTGCTGGCTAAAGTTATCTAACATCACGATATCGGCTTGGGCTTCCAATGCTTGGTCTAATTCAGCCCAAGTTTCAACTTCGACTTCGACAGGTTTGCCTGGGGCAATTTGATGCGCTTTGGCAATGGCTTGAGCAATGCCACCCGCTGCCATGATGTGATTTTCTTTAATTAAAAAAGCATCGAATAAACCTAAACGGTGGTTTTGACCACCACCGACCGCGACAGCATATTTTTGGGCAATACGCAGACCCGGTAGGGTTTTACGGGTATCCAGCAACTTGGTGTTTAAGCCATCGAGCTGTTTGACATATTCCGCCGTTTTGCTGGCCACAGCAGATAGCGTTTGCACAAAGTTGAGTGCAGGGCGTTCAACCGTAAGTAAGCTGCGTGCTGAACCCGCCAGTTTAAAAATGGTTTCATTGGCACGAACCAGATCGCCATCATTTTTTAGCCACGTGATTTGTACACTTGGATCAAAAGCTGCAATTAATGCATTGACCCAAGGTTGACCTGCAAGAATCATGTCTTCACGGCTAATAATGGTCGCAGTCGCTTGTTCATCTTCAGGTGTTAAAAGCGCCGTAATGTCACCATCACCGATGTCTTCTTGTAATGCCTGTTGAATATTCAGTTGAATAGATTGTTCAAGCAGTTGCTGCGATATGCTCATCCGATTGTCCGTATCTTTATAGAAGCCATGAAAATTGCGCAATATATTAGCATTTTTCCTGAAAAAGGCGTGAAAATTTCAAAATCAAACGCTGACCAATTTGAGAAATGGCTGGGAAAGATTTAGCATGAGAGACATTAAAAAAGATTGCCCGAAGGGCGCAATGGATTTGAGGAATAAAAATATGCAGGTCATTCCGTCGTTTCAAGTGCAAGCAGGACAACTGCTGGGAGCGAGACAAATTCCATCGCCTAATTTTAACGCACGTCCTGCTGATACTGAGATTCAACTGATTGTCATCCATAATATCAGTTTGCCTCCCTCACAGTTTGGAGGCAGCTATATAGAACAATTTTTTCAAAATCAATTGGATTGGTCAGTACATCCATATTTTCAAACCATTCAAGGCATGCAAGTCTCAGCGCATTTACTGATTTTAAGAAGTGGAGAAGTCTTACAATTTGTCAATTTTAACGACCGTGCATGGCATGCAGGACGCTCAAGCTATTTGGCCAAGAAAGAGTGCAATGATTATTCGATTGGCATTGAGCTTGAGGGCAGTGATGACTTGCCTTTTGAAGATGCCCAATATGAAACATTGGTACACGTGACGGCCTGTTTACAACAGGCCTATCCTCAAATTCAGCAGCATTTGGCAGGACATTCCGATATTGCGCCAGGACGTAAGACCGATCCAGGCACATTTTTTGATTGGTTGGGCTATCGAAATCGTTTGCAGCAGTTAAAAAGTCAATAAATTGAGAGTCGACAACAACATTAAACAATCAAATATTCGCTGAAGTTTCATTACAATAGCGGCAAATGAAAAACTAGGTGGATACGATGGCGCTGTGGCGGTCAACCGTAATTGTAAGTGCAATGACCATGCTTTCTCGGGTCTTGGGTTTGGTACGAGACATTGTCTTACTGAATGTCTTTGGTGCGGGGAAAGATTTTGATACCTTTGTGGTGGCCTTTCGTATACCGAACTTTTTCCGTCGGCTATTTGCTGAAGGGGCATTTTCACAGGCGTTTATTCCAGTACTGACCGAATATAAAACTGGGCGTACCCATGCAGAAGTTCAAATTCTGATTAGCCGTGTCTTTGGTTGTTTGATGACCGTTATGACGGCTTTAACCTTCATTGCTATGGTCGCAGCTCCAGCAGTGCTATACATCTATGCACCGGGTTTCCATGCCGATCCAGAGAAGTTCGACCTCGCGGTTTCAATGTTTCGCCTCACCATTCCTTATTTATTGTTTATGTCGTTGACGGCATTTGCCAGCAGTATTTTAAATAGTTATGGTTCCTTTGCTTCACCCGCCTTTTCACCGGTATTGCTGAATGTTGCGATGATTGCTGGAGCATGGTGGCTGACGCCGTATATGGCAGAACCGATTATGGCACTTGGTTGGGCGGTGATTGCTGCGGGTGTATTACAGTTGGCAATCCAAATTCCTGAACTTTGGCATAAAAAATTACTGATTCCGCCCAAAGTTGATTTTAAGCATGAAGGTGTGGATCGCATCATGAAATTGATGCTGCCTGCGCTATTTGGTGTTTCTGTCACGCAAATCAATTTACTCCTGAACACCATTTGGGCTTCCTTTATGCAAGATGGTTCAGTGTCATGGTTGTACAGTGCGGAACGTATGACCGAGTTGCCTTTGGGGTTGATTGGGGTGGCGATTGGTACGGTGATTTTACCCGCATTGTCGACTCGTCATGCAGAGCAAGATATGTCGAAGTTCCGTGGCATGATGGATTGGGCTGCAAAGGTGATTGTTCTGGTGGGGGTACCTGCCAGTATCGCTCTGTTTATGTTATCGACCCCCATTATTCAGGCCCTATTCCAACGCGGTCAATTCACCATTGAAGATACACAAATGACGGCTTTAGCTCTGCAATGTATGAGTGCTGGGGTGATTTCATTTATGTTGATTAAAGTCTTTGCACCTGGATTTTATGCGCAGCAAGACACCAAAACACCAGTTCGTGTCGGTTTAATGGCCGTTGCCGCAAATGCGATTTTAAACGTGGTATTTATTGGCTTCTTTAAACTGATTGACTGGCAGGCAGAGCATATGGCTTTGGCTTTAGCCTCTTCGGGTTCTGCTTTGGTGAATGCGGGGATGCTGTATTTCTATCTACACAAACGCGATATTTTCCGTTTTGGTGCACATTGGAAAAAACTGTTTATCCAGTTTGGTATTTCTAACGCCGTGATGATTGCGGCATTGTGGTATGCATTGACTTGGTACAATGGCGACACGTCACAGTGGATTCGCGTTGCCGAAGTGATTGGGCTGTGCGTGGTTGGAGTCGTGGCTTATGCGGTTGGTTTGCTCCTAACAGGCTTTAGACCACGGCATCTCAAACATGAAGCATAAAACAAGCGGAGTTCGCAGCTTAAAAAAGTATTGCTTGATTTGAAAATAGATTGAAATCAATAAAAAGCCTGATCACGAAGATCAGGCTTTTTATTTTGTGTATAGCATTGCTTTTGTATGCCGCCTTATTTTGGCAACACTTCAATCAGTTCTACATCAAAAATCAATGTACTGTTCGGTTCAATCACATCGCCTGAACCAATTTGGCCATAGCCCAATTTAGCGGGAATAAAGAAACGATATTTTGCGCCTTCTTTCATTAGCTGTAAGCCCTCGGTCCAACCTTGAATTACTTGGCTGACTTGAAACTCCGCAGGCTGTTGACGTGCAATCGAGCTGTCAAAAACAGTTTGATCAATCAGACGTCCTTCATAGTGAACTTTGACTTTGCTATTAGCCTTAGGTGACTTGCCTTGGCCTTGTTGCAAAACCGTATATTGCAGACCTGAAGCCGTGGTTTTCACCTCGGGTTTTTTCGCATTTTCAGCTAAAAAGGCTGCACCAATTTTGGCATTTTTATCTGCCAGTTGTTTCACTTCTAATAACTGTTTTGCCTCGGCTTGGCGTTTATATTGGGTCAATACACGCGCCATTTCTTCATCGCTTAATGATGCAGCTTGGCCTTTCGATGCTTCACGTAACCCTTGCACAAAAGCATCGAGATCTAAATCTTGAATTGACTCGGCATTGCTACGACCCATGAGGTAGCCAAAGCTATAACCGACTTGTTGGTTGATGCTGCTTTTATTATTAATCGGTGCTGCAAAAACAGGTGTAGAAAGTAACAAGCCACAGAGTAATGTTGTTTGAATTTTCATATCGTATTCTCAATAAAAAGAGGAGAGCAAAAGCTCTCCTTTGATTGACTTGTCTTATTTTACTTTGATCAGTTCAACATCAAAAATAAGCGTGCTGTTGGCTGGGATCATGCCGGGTACACCTTGTGGACCGTAGCCTAAGTTAGAAGGGATGTATAGCGTCGCTTTCCCACCTTCTTTCATGAGTTGTAGACCTTCAGTCCAACCTGGAATTACTTGATTTAATGGGAACTCAATTGGCTCGCCACGTTCAAGTGAACTATCAAAGACTTTACCATCGACCAGTTGGCCTTTGTAATGTACGGTCACGACAGAGCTGGCAGTGGGTTGCTTGCCTGTGCCTTCTTGCGTAATTTTGTACTGTAAGCCTGACGCTGTGGTTTTCACCCCAGGTTTTTTCGCATTTTCAGTTAAGAAGCTGTCACTGGTTGTTTGTGCTTGCTTCGCATCATTGGCCTGTTTTTGCTGCATTTCTTGTTGGAACTGCTCATAGGCTTGTTTTAATTCTTCTTCGCTATAGGCGGGTTGGCTACGGGCATGACCGGCACGGACACCGATTACAAAACTGTTAATATCGAGTTCTGGTGGAGTTTGATGAGCAACCTCATAACCCAGTGCATAGCTAATTTTTTCTACGGCAGATGCATTTTTTGAAACTTGGGCTTCGGCTGAAGCTGGGTGTTGAGATGCATAATAAACGGGAACAAGTGCAGCACCGCCTAGAATAACAGCTACAGCAATGGGTAAGGCTTTACTCATGTGAAATTTTTCCTAATTCTATTACATTCAAAAAGTTTTTTAGCATCTTAGCAGACTTCATGAATGACGTGTTTTGTACCACCAGTACATTTTCAAATTAATATATGCCGAAGTCTTTAAAAAAACTATAAGGATTTGAATATATAAACGTTTGTCATACAAAATAAAAAGCCAGAAATCAAGTTCTGGCTTTTTATCGGTTAGAGGATGTATTTAGTCTAATTCTTTATTGGCTTTATAGGCATAAGCATAATTATAGCCATAACCAGAACCTGCGGAACGTTGAATATCATTCAAAATAAATCCATTCACTTTCACGCCTGCTTGTTCAAAGCGATTGAGGGTCAACTCCAACTCTTTCATCTGCGTTTTCGCATAACGGGCAATCACTAAGTTAACACCTGTGTATTGAGAAATAATGATGCCATCTGTCACTGCTAAGACTGGTGGAGTATCGATAATGACATGGTCAAACTTCTCCGACAGCTGCTCCAGTAACGCTTTAAATTGTGTAGAGCTTAAAAGTTCAGATGGATTAGCGGGGCTCTTACCACGAGAAATCACACTTAAACCTGGCACTTCTGTATGGCGAATAACCGTTTCTAGGCTTTGTTGTCCATTAAGTAATTCTGTTAAGCCGGGTTGCGTGTCGAGATTAAAATATTTGTGTAAATAGCCGCGGCGTAAATCAGCATCCATGATTAAAACGCGTTTATCGCTTTGGGCCAAAATCGTGGCTAAGTTGGTTGAAATAAAGGATTTTCCAACTTCGGGTGCTGGACCTGAAATTGTAATCAAATTATTCCTAGCAGAGCTGAGCGCAAAATGAATGGCAGTACGCATGCTACGTAAGCTTTCAATGGCAATATCATCACTATTTTTAACAGCTAAAATAGGAATATTCTTTTTCTTTTTCAGAATGTTGATACGGCTTTCCTGTACTGGAGAACGAGGAACAGTCGCATAAACGGGCAGATCCAGCTCATTTTCAATTTGAGCTGAGTCTTTGATCCCTGAACGCATCATATTGCGTAATAATGCCAATAGTGTGCCAAGGAAACCACCAACAAAGATGGATAAAATGAGCACAATTAGTGTCTTTGGCTTAATTTTGTCAACAGGTGCAATGGCTGTATCGACAATACGGACATTACCAATCTCACCTGCATTTGCAATTTTGAGTTGTTGGTAATTGTTTAAGAGCGCAGTGTATTGCTCAGCATTGACTTTGACATCGCGATAAAGTTGTAAATATAAGCGTTGAGTTTCTGGGAGCTGTTTCAATGCTTGATTTAATTGCTCTTTTTTACTACTTAGCTCCTTCAATTGGGCATTAATCTCCGCCATTAAAGGATGATCATTGGTATATTTAGCAGAAAACTCAGCTTGTTTTTGCTTTAGCTCAATCATTAAGCGTTCGAGTTCAATATTTTGCTTTAATAACAGTTCAGATTCTTGCGTCACATCAACCGTATTGTATTTCTCACGGAATTTATTGAATTGAATTTCGGAATCTTCGAGTTGTTGTTTGAGTACAGGCAATTGCTTATCTAAGAAAGCCAAAGTTTGTGTTGACTCTAAAGATTTTCGTTCAATATTCTGCTTATGATAAACACTTAAAATATGATTGAGAACTTTAGTGATATGTTCTTTATCTGTCCCTTGGTAATTTAAACCAATCACCCCTGTCATTTTGCCGCGTTCAGCCACTGCATAATCCAACGTCAGGTTTTTCATTGCTGTTGGTAGGGAGTACTTGGTGACTTCAAGTTCTGGCGTTGAAGTCCTGTCTTTTGCCACATAGACTTCCCACAAACCATACTGACTCGGCACTTGGTTTTTGATATTGGTTTTACCCTCAAAAACAACAGCGTCGTTATAGTGTATTTGAAAGGTATTTGGTGTATTGAAGTTTAGTTGCAGGGGTTTGTCTAAATAAAAGGCAGGAATGTTCAAATGTTTAATCTGAACAGAGGTCGCTCCATTCTGATAAATCACCTCATTCGGTGTGTAATTAACCTGCGATTGTTTTGTAGACACTAAACGATTCAGCACTGAATCTGCTGAGTCCTTAATTTTGATATTAAGATTCAGATCTTGAATGACTTGGCCTAAAACCATCCGAGACTTTAATACTTCAATTTCTGCATCTGCGGGAGATTTTTGCCCCACGCCACCAGAAAGCTGGCTTAACTCACCAAGAAGTGCAGCAGATGCGGCACTTTTTCCATCCTCAACCAGTATCAGAGCATCTGTTGAGTAAACTGGCTGGGTGACTCTTAAATAGAGCAATGCACAAATTAAACTGAAGATGGTACACAGAGCGATCAGTTTCCACTGCGCAATCAGTGAAAAAAACAGCTCTTTTAAGTCGATTGTATCTTCGCTAGTGCTAGAGTTTTGATTCATAAGTTAATATCGTAATAATTTATTAAAAATGTAGTTTCCAATCGGCAATAAAGCTTTGAATATTGCGACAAGTGAGATCAAAAAAAGCCTGATCATGCTGATAGGGGTCAGCAACATTTTGGTTTTTCCAGTGTCCTAGACGAAACACTTTTCCTTTGGCAAATGGCCATTGTTTTTCAATATGTTGTGCCTGATTGTTACTCATCACTAAAATTAAATCGGCCGCTTTGATGAGGCTGGCATTAATCTGTTTCGCTACATGCTGGCGCATATCAATATTAAACCGATCCATACACTGGATAGCCTTGTCATCGGCGGCGTAACCCACCATGGCTGATAAACCAGCAGAATCAATCTTTAATTGCGGGTTTTCATGTTTCAGGAAATATTCTGCCATGGGACTTCTACAAATGTTTCCGACGCAAACCACTAAAATATTTTGTATTGTCATGACTTACTTCCCAAGTTGATCAAAGGTATACAAAGTACTTGAGAACGGAACAATTTGATTCATCACACGTTGCCAACGGGTGAGGCCTGTTGCATCAATATAGACAATATCATTCTTTTTCATGTTGAATTGATTGGCTAATGCCAAGTTACCCAGACTGCTCAAATTTAAATGATAAATCGTCGATTGCTTGGTATGTAAATCTGTGCGCATCACATAAATACGCGCCGCACTTGCAGAATAGGGATTAATCCCTTCACTTTCACCGAGTACGTCGCTTAAGGTCATGTCCTGATCTCTTAAATTAAGAGCTTGGCTTTTACTTGACTCACCCATGACATAAAGCTTTTGTTCTTGTTTTGTATTAACGAAAATGGTGTCATTCGGCTGAATTAGTAGATTATGTAGTGATAATCCTTGTTTTTCGAGTTGGATGGTGTTGAGATTAAAAGTACGACCATTACGTATCAATTGAATATTGGTGGTATCACCGGTTTTAGTGTCGATACCGCCAGCTTGACCTAAAGCGGTATATAGACTGATTGGTAGGTCATTTAATGTATATTGACCACTTTTAAGTACTCGGCCATTTACAAAATAGCGGTTCGCTTCAAAGGATAAGACACGAACTATGACATCTGGGTTTTTGAGATATTTACTAAATTGACTACGAAGGAAACTATGCGTTTCTGCCAGTGTTTTACCCGAAACTTTTACAGATCCAATTAAGGGTAACTGTACATTACCATTTGGGTCTATCGGGTAGCCCATAGTTCGGGCACTGGAGGCATCTTGAATGGGTGGGGTGATTTCAGGATATGCCCAAAGCTGGATGGACAGGACATCACCGTAATTTAAGCGATAAATATTTTGTTTTTTATTAAACAAGGGGTAAATATCTGAAAAATTATTGTCCGTAGCTGGTGCAATATTGGCGATATTATTTTGCGTTAGTTGTACCACATTGAGTTCAGCACCTTGATCCGTTTTATAAGCGCCTTGCTCAGGAAGGTCATAGGTTTGAAGTCCAGAGGTCACTGCACAACCAGTCATTCCTAGACTGAGTGCTAACAACATATTATAACGGTAGTAACTCACTCGAAAATAAATCCTATTTATAAATAATTTGAATATTGAATGAGGGTTTCTGAGAACCCAAAGTATTTATATAAAACAGTTGGATTTTATATCAATTAATATATTTAACATAGCCAAAGATGTTGCTAAAGCGTAAGGTTTCTACACTGTAATGCTGTTGCTGCCGCCTTGCTGTAACAGAATTTAGTCATTAAAAAAATCAAATTTCTGCTATATTGTGCTGCATTCAGGTCTCTGATCTTCTTTTCTTAAAATTGCACAAGGCTGTACCATGTTACAACTCGCTGATCTAAAAATTGCCATCATCGGATTAGGTTATGTTGGTCTACCATTGGCCGTAGAGTTTGGTAAAAAAGTGCCTGTGGTTGGATTTGATATTCATCAAGCGCGTATTAATGAGCTTGTGTCAGGAAAAGATCATACCTTAGAGGTTTCTCCTGATGAGTTGGCTCAGGCAAGCCAATTGACCTACAGTGCCAATTTAGCAGATTTAGAAAGTTGTAACTTTTATATTGTGACCGTTCCAACACCGATTGATGAGTTCAAACAACCTGATCTCAACCCATTGATCAAAGCATCACAGAGCATCGGCCAAGTCCTAAAGTCAGGCAATATCGTGGTGTATGAGTCGACCGTTTATCCAGGTGCAACAGAAGAAGCTTGCATTCCTGTCTTAGAAAAAGTATCAGGTTTAAAATTCAATCAAGATTTCTTTGCGGGTTATAGTCCTGAACGAATTAATCCAGGGGATAAGCTTCACCGTGTGACCAATATTTTAAAAATTACGGCAGGTTCTACACCTGAAATTGCTGATTTTGTCGATGAGGTTTATAACCTTATTATTGAAGCAGGGACGCACAAGGCGCCGAGTATTAAAGTCGCAGAAGCGGCAAAAGTGATTGAAAACACACAACGTGATGTCAATATTGCTTTAATCAATGAACTTGCGTTGATTTTCAATAAAATGGGCATCGATACCGAAGATGTCCTTAAAGCCGCGGGTACGAAGTGGAACTTTTTACCGTTCCGCCCAGGTTTAGTGGGTGGGCACTGTATCGGGGTTGACCCATATTACTTAACCCATAAAGCGCAGTCGATGGGTTATCATCCTGAAATTATCTTGGCAGGTCGCCGTCTCAACGATGGCATGGGCGCTTATGTGGTCACCCAACTTGTTAAAAGTATGGTGAAAAAGAAGATTCAGGTTGAAGGCGCAAAAGTTTTAGTTTTGGGGCTCAGTTTTAAAGAAAACTGTCCTGATATTCGTAATACACGTATTATCGACATTGTGAAAGAACTTGAAGAATATCATATTGATGTTGATGTATATGACCCGTGGGTGAATCCGATTGAAGCTGAAAGTGAATATAGTATTACCCCAGTTCCTACTTTAAATGTACAGACCTATGATGGTGTGATTCTTGCGGTCGCACACCAGCAATTTAAGGGGATGGGCGCTGATGCAATTCGTGCTTTAGGTAAAGAAAGTCATGTTTTATATGACCTAAAGTATGTGCTGGATCAAGCTGCATCTGATCTTCGTTTATAATGTTTAAAGTAGGAAAGAGCATGAACCAGTATCAAACGGTTTGCGAGCAATTAAAACGCGCCCCAAAGACGTGGTTGATCACAGGTGTTGCAGGATTCATTGGTTCAAACCTGCTTGAAATCTTGTTAAAGCTAGATCAAAAAGTCGTCGGTTTAGATAACTTTGCAACAGGTCATCAACATAATCTTGATGAAGTCCAAGCAGGTGTAGCTACGGAACAATGGAGTAATTTTGACTTTATTGAAGGGGATATCCGTGAGCTTGCAGACTGTCAAAAGGCCTGTAATGGGGTGGACCATGTCCTACACCAAGCAGCTTTAGGCTCTGTACCGCGTTCGATTGCTGACCCGATCACGACCAATGACACCAACATCAGTGGCTTTTTGAATATGCTGACGGCAGCACGTGATGCGCATGTTTCAAGTTTTACTTATGCCGCAAGTAGTTCAACCTATGGTGATCATCCTGCATTACCTAAAGTTGAAGAAAATATTGGGAATCCGCTTTCACCGTATGCCGTAACCAAATATGTGAATGAGCTGTATGCAGATGTATTTGCGCGAAGTTATGGTTTTAAGGCAATTGGTTTACGCTATTTTAATGTTTTTGGCCAACGCCAAGATCCAAATGGCGCTTATGCGGCCGTGATTCCAAAATGGACTGCGTCGATGATTGCTGGCGATGATGTCTTTATCAATGGTGATGGTGAAACCAGCCGCGATTTTTGTTTTATTGAGAATACGGTTCAAGCCAATATTTTGGCTGCTACTGCCCCTGAAGAGGCGAAAAACCAAGTCTATAATGTGGCTGTGGGTGATCGCACCACTTTGAATGATCTGTATACTGCGATTCAAGTGGCATTGCTTGAAAATTCGATTAACTATGCAAAGTCTGCAGTTTATCGTGAGTTTCGTGCTGGAGACGTACGCCATTCACAAGCCAGTATTGCTAAAATTCAACAGGCTTTGGGATATATGCCTGAATACCCGATTGCTGAAGGTATTCAGTTGGCAATGCGTTGGTATGTCAACAATTTGACCTGAACGGGCTGACATGATTGCGCGTCTGTTCGCCAAATACCAGTCGATTGGTTTAATCACCAGCAGTTTATTGGTGGGTGCGATAATGACATTTATCGCCCTGCCTTTTTTAACGCGCTTATACTCAGTTCAAGACTTTGGTGAATATGGCATTGCTTTAGCCATCGTCAGTGTCTTATCGACAGTAGCGAATTTGCGTTTGGACCAAGCGCAATTGGTCGCAGAACAACAGCATCAAAAAAGCCTCATTTTCGAAGGTGCGATTTTTACGACCGTTATTTCATTACTTTCAGCAGGTGTTTTGAGTTGGTTCTTCGATGGACTGATGGTCTGGGCAATTTGTGGTGGAACTCTTGCCAATACCTTGATTCAAAGTCTTTATAACTATAAGTTTTCAGTACATGCCGAATATTTCTGCGCAGGGTTGAATATTTTTAGAAGTCTGATTGTGGTGGTGGTGCAGTTAAGCTTGCCTTTGTGGATGAATATCAGCTTGGTTGGTAGCTATGCAGTAAGCTCAGTGATCATGCTGCTTATCGTCGTGCTTTATATTCTGAAAAATCACCTCTATACCGTGAGTTGGCAGGCATTTAAGCATTATAAAGATTTTATCTATAGCAATACGCCGCATGCACTTTTAAATAGTTTTTCGCATAATCTTCCCTATTATGTGATTTCACATTTTGTCGGGGTACAGGCAATGGGTTTTTACGCCATTGTTGAACGCACGCTCCGTGTCCCGATTAACTTAATGTCGCAAACCCTTCGCCAATTTTTTATTCGAAAATTTAAACATGCGCACACCAATCGTCAGGCTTTGCAAAGCAGTGTGATTTTAAGCCTGATTTCACTGCCATTTTTTGCGGTATTTTTTGTATTACCTGAAAGTGTTTATTTGTGGGTTTTTGGCCATGAATGGGTTGGTATTTCAACCTATTTCCAAATTTTGGCATTGGGCTATTGGGCGGTCTTTTGTAATCCGCCCAGTTCAGCTTATCTGATTGCGAAACGAAACAGCCAAGTTTTGTTTAGACTGCAAATTGTGGAATTGATTTTAAAGTTCATTTTGTTTACTGCGCTCTATGTCATGATGAATGATAAAATTTATATGCTTTTGGCTGTTCCCGTAGCGCTCATTTTTTATAATTTTTCCATTTTATATGTGGTGTGGAGAGCAAAATTGTGATGTTTTTTAAAACTTTGAAGTTGCTCAACTGGTTCTCTGCACAGTGCCGTAAAGCACTGTATAACATGGCATTTTCAAGTCAGTTTAAATATTTTGGTAAACGCACCAAGCTTGATATTGCTGGCGTCGTGAGTATCGGGAAATATGTCTATATTGGTGATGATGTCACGATTATTGTGGAAAAAGGCGCCACGCTTTGTATTGGTGATCACAGTTTTATTGGTGAAAGTTGTTATATCAAATGTTTTGGTGGCAAGGTCGAAATTGGACAGAATGTTAGTATTAACTCCAAATCTTTTCTCAATGGTTGTGGTGGTTTAAGCATTGGGGATAACACTCGGATTGGTACGCAAAGTATTATGATTGCTAGTAACCATAAGTTTGATGATCCTGAGGTTTTGGTCAAAGACCAAATTACCAAACAGGGGATTCAAATCGGTGAAAACATTTGGTTTGGTGCCAGAGTAACAGTACTTGATGGCGTCAATATTGCCAATAACGTGGTGGTTGGCGCCTGTTCATTGGTAAGTAAAAGCCTTCCAGAGGCGGGTGTTTACGTGGGAACACCTGCGAAAAAAATAAAATAAAACTCTGTTGGACAGAGCATATCCGTGTTGCCCAATTGAGAGTAAAATAGCCCGTTGCAGTAATTTTGTCGCACATTTATCTATTTATCTTGGGTTTTTTGATACATGGCATTGATTCGGTCAATTTTCAACACAGTGTTTGATTTAGCCTACTTTATGTTCAAGGGCAGTATTGCTTATGCGCGTAAAAAAGGTGTGACTATCGGTGAGCATTGTCGAATTTATATCAAGAGCTGGGGTTCTGAACCTTTTCTGATTCATCTAGGGAATCACGTTACAGTCACCTCAGGCGTGAAATTTATTACTCATGATGGTAGTACCTGCCTCGTTTATGATGCGCAAGGCAAACGTTATCAACGTTTTGCCCCCATTCATGTGGGTTCCAACGTTTTTATTGGGGTCAATAGCATTATTATGCCAGGGGTCACGATTGGTTCAAATGTGGTGATTGGCGCAGGTTCAGTGGTGACGAAAGATATTCCTGATAATAGTGTAGCAATTGGTGTACCTGCCAAAGTGGTGAGCAGTTTTGATGACTTCCAAGCCAAAATCAAAACCACTTGTGCCAGTGATTCTGAGCTTGCAGAGGTTCAGGACTATACTCAACGTGTGCAGCGTGCGATTGAGCTTCAAGCACAAAAACAATCTCAGCTTTAGGTTTAAGTGGGTTTTATGATGTTGAATAAAGTGATGTTCTTTTTACCAACACTGGGTGGTGGAGGGGCTGAGCGAACCGTCATCCAGTTGGCCAATAGCTTTGCTGAGCAAGGTATTCAGGTGGATTTGGCTGTCTGTAATATACAGGGTGAAAAGGGAAAATTACGTCCTGAGGTTAGCACTAAAATCCAACTGCTTGATTTGAGCTGTGGGCGAGTGGTGAATGCTTTGATGCCACTGAAACAACAATTAAAAACAGGGCAATACGTTGCAGTCGTTGCCACCCAAACCCATAGCAATATTATTTGCGCCTTTGCCAAGAAACTGGCTAGAGTCAAAACTAAATTAATCTTCCGTGAAGTATCGACACCTTCGAAAAATATGAAACTGCAAGGTTTTTCCAAGTTTGTCTTGAAAAGACTCGTGAACTATAGCTATCCCATGGCGGATCGCGTGGTTTGTGTATCCAATGGTGTACTAGAAGACTTCCGTGAATACTATGGCTATCAACAGTCTAATTTAGTCACCATTTACAACCCCGTGATTGATGACAGTTATTTTGTCAAACTTCAAGCACCTGTAATGCATCGTTTTTTTGAGCCTAATCTTAAAGTCATCATGGCGGTTGGACGTTTAACAGAAGCAAAAAACTTTGCAAATCTGATTCGTGCCTTTGCTCATTTGTATCAACAGCAGCCGAATACCCGATTGATCATTTTGGGTGAGGGTGAGTTGCGTCAGGAACTTGAGCAATTGCGTGCCGATTTAGGTTTACAACTTGTTGTGGATTTACCCGGTTTTGATGCCAATCCTTATGCTTATTTTAAATATGCTGAACTGTTTGTGCTGAGTTCGAATTGGGAAGGTTTACCGGGTGTGCTGATTCAGGCGCTAGCTTCAAAAATTAAAGTGGTCAGTACCGATTGCCCAAGTGGACCGATGGAAATTTTGAACCACTCCAAATTCGGTTTACTGGTGCCTTGCGATGATGCACCTGCACTAGCAAAAGCTATGCAGCAAGCGCTTTGTGCCGACGATGTGCAATATACTGCGGCTGAATTTGAACAGCATTGTCAGCAGTTCCATAAAGACACGGTATTGCAACGCTATGCTCAGATGATGGGATTGTCAGTATGAGTAAACCTGTCGTTGTACATGTGATTACCAACTTTGCAGGCGTGGGTGGCGCTGAAATGATGTTGTCTCGTTTGGTTGCGCAAACGCAGGCTGAATATGAGCACATCATTATTGCTTTAATGAATGTGTCGGATGTGTATACAGAGACCTTGAAGTTGTGCTCTTCACACTACAGTTTAAATTGGAAGGGTATCAATAGCGTCAATGTCGTACTGAAACTCAGAAAGCTACTGCAACAGATTCAACCGAATGTGGTACAAGGTTGGATGTATCATGCCAATGCGATGGTCAGTCTAAGTCTGTTGGGCATTCAACAAAAACCACCTGTTTTTTGGGGGGTTCATCATTCACTGGCATCACCTAAAGAAGAGTCACTGAGTACCAAAGTTGCATTAAACCTCAGTAAACTTCTCTCTCAGCAGCCGAAGGGCATTGTTTATTGCGCACATTCAGCCCTTGAACAACATCAACAGTTTGGTTTTAACAATGCTAATCAGCAGGTGATTGCCAATGGTGTTGCTTTAGATCAGTTTCAACTGAATGATCAATTGCATGAACCTATAACGCTTGGTTTTGCTGGACGCTACCATAAGGCCAAAGGCTATCCGTATTTGCTGCAAGTAATTGCTGAACTTAAAGATCAGCCGATTATTTTTAAAATTGCGGGGAGTGGTGCCAATTTAGACACCCCTGAAATCAAACAAGCCTTTGCTGAGCATCAGTTAGATCCACAAAAAGTACAACTATTAGATCAAGTCTCGGATATGCCTACTTTTTATCAATCTATCGATGCTTTTTTGATGACTTCGATTACGGAAGGTTTTCCCAATGTCTTGGTCGAAGCCATGGCATCAGGTTTACCCTGCATCACAACGGATGTTGGGGATGCTAAATATATTGTAGAAGAGATGGGATGGGTGGTTGCGCCACGGGATGTAGTAGCGTTGAAAGCGGCTATTTTAGAATATGTAAAATTGTCGCAGGCTGAAAAGCACAGTTTAAAGCAGCAAACACGGGCGCGGGTAGAGCAGAACTTTAGTATTCAGCACGTGAGCCAGCAATACATGACGGTATGGAGACAAGGGTAATGAAATTTTTGATGATCAGTAGTTATCTACCGTCTGTACTGAACTTTCGCGGTAAATTGTTAGAGGCGATTCATGCTCAGGGTTTAGAAATACATGTGCTGGCGCCCGATTTACAAGACTATCCTGATGAGCTGAATAAACTGCAGCAATTGGGTTATCAGGTGCATACGCTGCCCATGCAACGTACAGGAACTAACCCAATCCAAGATCTTAAAACCTTAAAAGCGATCTATCAGCTGATTCGCCAAATTCAGCCCGATTATGTGTTGTCTTATACCATCAAACCAGTCATTTATGGCACATTGGCTGCAATGTTGGCAAAAGTGCCCCATCGTTTTGCATTGATTACGGGTTTGGGTTATGCCTTTCAAAATGCGGAATCAGGTAAACGCAGTATTTTTCAAAAAATGGTGCATGGTCTATATGCTCAAGCACTCAAACATGCCCATAAAGTCTTTTTTCAAAATCCAGACGATTTAAAATTATTTCAAAGCATGCAACTCGTATCACCTCAAAAACCGGCGGTGGTGGTGAATGGTTCTGGAGTAAATGTGCAGGATTTTGCGGTGCTGGATTTGCCGAAAAATGAACAAGGCCAAGTGAAAGCTTCTTTCTTGCTCATTGCTCGTTTACTGGGGGATAAGGGTGTGCGTGAATATGCAGAAGCGGCTCGCATCATCAAAGCAAAGTATCCAGAAGTTGAGTTTCATTTGGTCGGCTGGGTGGATGAAAATCCTGCTGCAATTGCGCAAGCCGAACTAGATACTTGGGTGGTAGAGAAAGTCGTCAATTATTGGGGTAAACTCAGTGATGTACGACCTGCAATTGCAGCCAGTTCAGTCTATGTCCTGCCATCTTATCGTGAGGGTACACCTCGCACCGTACTTGAGGCGATGGCGATGGGGCGTGCCATTATCACCACCGATGCCCCGGGTTGCCGAGAAACAGTGATCCATGGTCAGAACGGATATTTGGTGCCAGTGAAGTCGGTTGAAGAGTTAGTGCAAGCCATGCAAACTTTTATTAATGACCCTCAACTGATGGTACGTATGGGACAGCGTTCGCGTGAAATCGCTTTAGAGAAATATGATGTCCATCAAGTGAATGCCCACATGATGTCTGAGATGGGAGTTAAAGCATGCTGAAACGAATTTTAGATGTCGCAATCGCTTCTACCGCCTTGGTGCTGTTATCTCCAGTCTATGCATTGGTGGCGTATAAAGTGAAAAAGAATCTCGGTTCTCCAGTGCTCTTTCGCCAAACCCGCCCAGGTCTTCATGGGCAGCCTTTTGAAATGATTAAGTTTCGTAGCATGAAAGATGCGATGGATAAAGCAGGAAATCCCTTACCCGATAGTGAGCGTTTAACGCCTTTTGGTAAAATGCTACGCGCCACCAGTTTGGATGAAATGCCAGAGTTATGGAATGTCATTAAAGGCGATATGAGTATCGTGGGACCACGCCCTTTGTTGATGGAATATTTGCCTTTATATAATAGTGAGCAGGCCAAACGTCATGAGGTGCGCCCCGGTATTACGGGTTATGCGCAGGTGAATGGACGTAATGCCATCTCATGGGAAAAGAAGTTTGAACTCGACACATGGTATGTCAATAATCAGTCCTTCTGGCTCGACTTTAAGATCATGTTGAAAACTGTTAAAAAAGTGCTCGCAAAAGATGATATTAGTGCCGAAGGTGATGTCACTATGCATAAATTCACAGGCAGCAAACATGACTAAGCTTTATGCCGTATATGGTGCTTCGGGGTGTGGACGTAGTCTGATGCCTGTAGCACATCAACAATTAGCACGTCAGCAAGAGGCTGCTGAGATCGTATTTATTGATGATGCCTTGACTGAAATTACGATAGTGAATGGTCATCGTGCAATGAACTATCAACAATTTAAAGCTGAGCCTGTACCGTTCAAAGTGGTACTGATTGCGATTTCTAATAGCCTAGTACGTGAAAAAATTGCGCTGAAACTTGAGCAAGACGATATTTCATTGTGGTCTGTACAGGCGGATAATACGCTGCTGATGGATGAGGTGGAGCTTGCCGTAGGTTATGCGTTGAGCCCTTTTGTAACGATTACGTCCAATATTAAAATTGGTAAATGTTTTCATGCCAATTTATATAGTTATGTTGAGCATGATTGTTTGATTGGCGATTTCGTCACGTTTGCGCCGGGGGTAAAATGCAATGGTAATATTCATATTGAAGACCATGTTTATATTGGTGCAGGCGCAGTAATTAAACAAGGTACGCCAGCACAGCCTTTGGTGATTGGTCGTGGCGCTGTGGTGGGTATGGGCGCTGTGGTGACCAAAAGTGTACCTGCGGGCGTGACGGTGGTGGGAAATCCAGCCCGTATTCTGACCAGTAAATAATTCATTTAGGAAAAACTCATGTTAAACACTGCATTTGAACCGTGGCCAAGTTTTACCCCTGCCGAAGCAGATGCGGTGTCAAAGGTTCTTTTATCCAATAAAGTCAATTATTGGACAGGACAAGAGTGTCGTGAGTTTGAAAAAGAATTTGCACAATTTGCACAGACCCAATATGCGGTGGCCGTAGCCAATGGCACAGTTGCGCTTGATTTGGCCTTAAAAGCGCTTGGCGTTGGCGCGGGCGATGATGTGATTGTCACTTCACGGACATTTTTGGCCTCAGCAAGTTCAATTGTGACAGCAGGGGCTAATCCTATTTTTGCCGATGTTGAACTGGATTCTCAGAATATTTCACGCCGTACTATTGAGGCTGTGCTTACCACTAATACCAAAGCCATTATTTGTGTGCATTTGGCAGGTTGGATGTGTGATATGGATCCGATCATGCAGTTGGCTGAGGAAAAAGGGATTTGGGTCATTGAAGATTGTGCTCAAGCCCATGGTGCATTCTATAAAGGTCAATCCGCAGGTTCAATCGGGCATATTGGCGCATGGTCATTTTGCCAAGATAAGATCATGACCACGGGTGGTGAAGGCGGTATGGTCACCACCAATGATGAAAACTTGTGGAAAAAAATGTGGTCGTATAAAGACCACGGTAAAAACTTTGACAGCATTTATAATAAACAGCATCTGCCCGGTTTTCGTTGGTTACACGACAGCTTTGGTACCAACTGGCGCATGATGGAAATGCAGGCCGTGATCGGACGTTTACAACTACAAAAAATGCCTGAATGGACTCAACTACGCAATGCCCATATGAGTCGTGTTTTAGCAAGTTTTGAAAATAATCCCTATTTTACTGTGGCAATGCCACCTGAAAATTATGTTCATGCGGCATATAAGGCCTATGTCCAAGTGAATACAGCACAACTGCCCGAAGGTTGGTCGCGTGATCGCATTATGGCGGAAATTAATGCGCTCAGTGTGCCATGCTTTAGTGGTTCATGTTCAGAAGTTTATTTAGAAAAAGCCTTTGATGGAACACCGTGGCGACCAGAACAGCGTTTAGTTAATGCTAAAAGTTTAGGCGAAAGCAGTTTAATGTTCTTGGTGCATCCGACCTTGTCTGAAAGCAACATGCAAAAAACGGTAGAGAGCATTCAGCAGGTTATCTCGCAAATTCCAGTGTAAAGAAGCGTATAATTTGCCATGCAATTTTTTACCTTCATCTAACCCGTTGAGCTCATCGTGAAAGACATTATCCGAGTTATCGCATCTTTGCCGCGCCGCCAAAAACAAATTGTTTTAGTGGTCATGGATATCTGTGTCCTGCCTTTGATGATGTGGTTGGTTTATGCTATTCGACTAGCCAAACCAAATGTTCCGGTGATGGAAGGTTTAGATTTTTGGTATCTCTATGTTGGGGTCTTTGGCGTCGTGATTTTTGCCTTGCTCGGCATTTATAGCGCCATTGTACGTTCTTTCAATGAAGACTATTTGCTACGGATTTCGATTGCGACATTTATCCAGATTGTTGGGTTATATGCGGTTAAGAAACTCGGTTTAGCCTTTATTCCCATGAGCATTCCGCTCATGTACGGCTTTATGCTGTTTTCTTGGATGTGGTGGAGTCGCGCCGTGATTCGCTATGCCACACTGCGTACTTTTGTAAAAAAGCAAAATCGTAAACGTGTTGCTATTTACGGTGCAGGGCTTGCGGGACAACAAATTGCGGCTGCATTGTATCGCTCAGATGACTATTTGCCCGTCTGCTTTATTGATGACAAAACCTCCTTGCAAGGACAGTCTTTAAGTGGCTTAAAAATCTTTTCACCGAAAAAGGCTCTTGGTGCATTTCGTAAATTTCACATCGAAGAAATTTTATTGGCCATGCCATCAGCGAGTCGTGTACGTAAAAAAGCCATTATTGAGTCTTTTGAACCTTCAAATGTCAAAATTATGGAGTTACCAGGGGTCACCCAACTGGTGGGCGGGCGCGTTCAAGTCTCCGACATCAGAGAAGTCGACATTATTGACTTGCTGGGACGTGATCCAGTACCGCCAAAGTTAGACCTTTTAGAAAAGAATATTAAAGATAAAGTGGTCATGGTGACAGGTGCTGGTGGATCGATTGGTTCAGAGCTTTGCCGTCAAATAGTGAAGCATCAGCCGAAATGTCTTGTTTTATTTGAAATGTCTGAATTTGCACTGTATTCCATTGATCGCGAGTTACAGAACTCAGGTGTGCGAATAATTCCAATATTAGGTACTGTGACGAATCAGGCCAAATTAGAACGTGTTTTACATCAATATGCCATACAAACTGTTTACCATGCAGCAGCCTATAAACATGTCCCTCTTGTTGAAGCCAACCCTTTTGAAGGCATTTATAACACTTCAATTGGTACAGCCCGCAGTGTCGATGCGGCTGTGGCTCAAGGGGTTGAAACCTTTGTCTTGATTTCGACTGACAAGGCCGTACGCCCGACTAATGTGATGGGTGCATCGAAACGGATGGCAGAGCTGTATTGCCAAGGTTTAGCGGCAACAAAACCACAAACACAAATCAGTATAGTTCGCTTTGGCAATGTATTGGGTTCTTCAGGCTCTGTCGTTCCTTTGTTCAAAAAACAGATAGAGACGGGTGGACCTGTTACAGTGACGCATCCTGATGTGACTCGTTATTTTATGACCATTCCTGAGGCTGCGCAGTTGGTGATTCAGGCGGGGGCAATGGGAACAGGCGGAGACGTTTTTCTACTTGATATGGGTGAGCCTGTTAAAATTGTTGATTTAGCTAAACAGATGATTCGATTAAGTGGGTTTAAACCTATGGATGAAAAAGGCTTAGGGGATATTGCAGTTCAGTTTACGGGCTTACGTCCCGGTGAAAAACTGTATGAGGAATTACTCATTGAAGCTGAAAATATAGAAAAAACAGATCATGAGCGGATTTTAAAATCGTACGAAAACTTTTATCTTTTTGATCAAATACGCAGCGTGTTTGTAGAGTTGTCAGATCTATCTGGACAAGGTGATAATCACGTGAAAATTAAAAATATTTTACAAAATTATGTTGAGGGTTACAAAGCTGAAAAATTAAACAATCATTGATATCATTTATTAATGCAAGTTTGATAAAATCTAAAGTGTTCTATTATATTACTTATACAATTCATTTATATGTTTTGAGTAAAATATTAAAATCTTTTTAGTATACAGATACATCTTATTACTTAAATTTATAGCTACCTAAAATTATTTTGCTATCAATTAACTTAAACTAGAAGCAGGACAAGATGAAATTATTGGTAACAGGTGGAGCTGGTTTTATTGGTTCAGCAGTAATACGCCATATTATTCAGAATACACAACACCAAGTACTTAATGTAGATAAATTAACTTATGCTGGAAATTTAGAATCATTAACATCGATTGATAATAATGAACGTTACCAATTTTCCCAAACAGATATTTGTGATGAAGTCGAACTAGAAAAAATATTTAAGGAATTTCAACCAGATGCAGTCATGCATTTGGCTGCTGAATCGCATGTTGACCGCTCTATTGATGGTCCTGCTGCATTTATTCAGACCAATATTGTGGGCACTTATAGCTTATTGGAAGCCGCACGAAAATATTGGTTAAGTCTAACCTTAGAAGCAAAAGAAGCTTTTCGCTTCCATCATATTTCGACTGATGAAGTGTATGGTGATTTAGAGGGAACCACGGATTTATTTACCGAAACAACGCCCTATGCACCAAGTTCACCGTATTCTGCAAGTAAAGCCAGTTCAGACCATTTGGTTCGTGCATGGCAGCGCACGTATGGTCTACCTACGATTGTGACGAATTGTTCAAACAATTATGGTCCATATCACTTCCCTGAGAAATTGATTCCTTTAGTCATTCTCAATGCTCTAGATATGAAACCTTTACCCATTTACGGCAAGGGTGATCAAATCCGTGATTGGTTATTCGTTGAAGATCATGCACGTGCTTTATATCAGGTTGTTACAGAAGGTGTTGTTGGTGAAACTTATAATATTGGTGGACATAACGAAAAGCAAAATATTGAAGTTGTAAAAACGATCTGTAAGATCTTGGATGAGCTAAAGCCTCAGTCCACTGGGCAGAAATATGAAACACTGATTACTTTTGTGAAAGATCGTCCAGGGCATGATTTGCGTTATGCGATCGATGCGGCAAAAATTGAAAAAGAACTCGGTTGGATGCCACAAGAAACCTTCGAAACGGGTATACGAAAAACGGTTGAATGGTATTTAAATAATTTAGATTGGTGCCGTCGAGTTCAAGATGGTAGCTATCAACGTGAAAGATTAGGTGTAAACGCATAATGGCAATAACAACAAAGGGTATTATTCTAGCGGGCGGCTCAGGTACACGTTTGTATCCAATTACAAAAGGTGTTTCAAAGCAACTTTTACCTATTTATGATAAGCCAATGATTTATTATCCAATTTCTGTGCTCATGCTGGCAGGAATTCAGGATATCCTTATTATTACAACACCAGAAGATAAAGAGAGCTTTGAGCGTTTACTGGGTGATGGTTCACAATTTGGTGTTCGTCTCCAATATGCTATTCAGCCAAGTCCAGATGGTTTGGCACAAGCATTTATTATCGGCGAAGAGTTTATTGGTGATAGTAATGTGTGTTTAGTACTAGGCGATAATATTTTCTATGGTCAAGGCTTTACGCCAATGTTAAAACAAGCTGTTGCTCGTGCAAAAGGCGCAACAGTCTTTGGTTATCAAGTTAAAGACCCTGAGCGTTTTGGTGTAGTTGAATTTGACGAGCAGCAACGAGCAATTTCCCTAGAAGAAAAGCCTCAGTATCCGAAGTCTCATTTTGCGGTAACGGGGCTGTACTTCTATGACAATGAAGTGATTCAAATTGCCAAACAAGTTAAGCCTTCTGAACGCGGTGAATTAGAAATTACTACAGTGAACCAAATGTATTTGGAGCGTGGTGATTTAAATGTAGAGCTTCTTGGGCGAGGTTTTGCATGGCTCGATACAGGTACACATGCAAGTTTGCTCGAAGCGGCGCAATTTGTAGAAACCTTAGAGAAACGCCAAGGCTATAAAGTAGCATGTCTAGAGGAAATTGCTCTGAGTCATGGATGGTTAAGCAAAGAACAAGTTTTATCCATTGGGCAGAGCATGAGTAAGAATGACTATGGTCAATATCTGATTTCTTTGGTAAATGAATAAAATGAGTTTAGTAAAGTTAATTGATCTGCCGAACTTTGGTGATGACCGTGGTGGGTTAGTGGCTATTGAGTCCAATCAGTCCATTCCCTTTGACGTTAAGCGTTTATATTATATTTTTAATACAGTAGATAAGCCTCGTGGTTTTCACGCACATCTTAATTTAAAACAAGTGGCCATTTGTTTAAAAGGGAGCTGTCGCTTTATTTTAGATGATGGTCATCAAAAGGAAGAAATTGTATTAGATTCGCCTGCTCAGGGCTTACTTATTGAAGGTTTGATTTGGCGGGAAATGCATGATTTTTCGGAGGACTGTGTTCTACTTGTTTTGGCAAGTGAGCATTTTACAGAATCTGATTATATTCGTGATTATCAAGAATTTTTAAAAGAAGTACATAAGCCTTTTATTCATCCTTTATCAGACGTGAAATCCCAAAAAATTGGACAGAAAACCAAAGTTTGGCAATTTAGCGTCATTTTACAGAATGCTATAATTGGTGAGAATTGTAATATTTGTGCGCATACTCTCATTGAAAATGATGTCATCATTGGTAACAATGTCACTATAAAATCAGGTGTTTATGTATGGGATGGAATCACATTAGAAGATAACGTCTTTATCGGCCCATCTGTTACGTTTACAAATGATAAAAAACCCCGTTCAAAGCAGTATCCAGAAGAGTTTTCTCAAACGACTGTTGAAAAGGGTGCAAGCATTGGGGCCAATGCCACCATTTTACCTGGAATTCGTATTGGTCAAAATGCACTGATTGGTGCTGGTGCTGTAGTGACTAAAGATGTCCCCGCAAATGCAATAGTGGTAGGCAACCCTGCAATCATTAAAGGTTATATATAAGAATGATTCCCTTTCTAGATTTAAAAAATATCAATCAGCAGTATCGTGAAGAGTTAATTGCGGCTTGTACGCGAGTTATTGATTCTGGTTGGTATATTGGTGGAAACGAGCTAGAACAGTTTGAACAAAATTTTGCGAACTATTGTGGGGTCAAGTTTGCAATTGGTGTGGCCAATGGTTTGGATGCATTAATTTTAACCTTACGTGCTTGGAAAGAGTTAGGTAAGCTTCAAGATGGTGATGAAGTGATTGTTCCTTCAAACACCTATATTGCCAGTATCTTAGCAATTACAGCCAATAATTTAACGCCAGTTTTAGTTGAGCCAGATCTTGCTACGTACAATATTGATCCATTAAAAATAGAAGAAGCAATAACAGCCAAAACCAAAGTGATTTTACCTGTCCATTTATATGGTCAATTGGCTGCAATGTCAGACATTATGCACATTGCAAAAAAACATAATTTATTGGTTTTAGAAGATTCGGCGCAAAGTCATGGTGCTCAATTAGGCCATAAAAAAGCGGGTAACTGGGGGGATGCTTCAGGTTTTAGCTTCTATCCAGGAAAAAATCTAGGTGCACTAGGAGATGCGGGGGCGATTACGACGAATGATGCTGAGTTGGCACAAACATTGAGGGCCTTGCGCAACTATGGATCACACGAGAAATATAAGAACTTATTCGTGGGTGTAAATAGTCGATTAGATGAAATCCAAGCGGCAATGCTTGATGTCAAATTGAAAAATTTAAATGCTGAAGTTAACCATCGTCGTACAATTGCAAAAATGTATCTTGAAGGGATTAAAAACCCTGAATTGATCTTGCCTTTGTCAGATATAGATGCGTCTCAATATGACCAACATGTTTGGCATTTATTTGTCATTCGTTCAAGAAATCGAGAAGCATTACAGCAATATTTAGCAGAAAATGGCGTACAAACGTTAATTCATTACCCAATTCCTCCACATAAACAGCAAGCATATAAAGAATGGGATGATTTGAGTTATCCAATCTCAGAAAAGATTCATGATGAAGTAATGAGCTTGCCTATGGGGCCAACGCTGAGGTTGGAAGATGTTGAAAGAGTAATTCAGCTTTGTAATAGTTTTAAAATCTAAAATGAATTTACTTAAGACAAGTGTACTAAATGGAGTGGCTGTTTTAATCAAAACAGCCACTATGTTTTTATTGAATAAAATACTAGCAGTATACGTCGGACCTGCTGGCTATGCCGCTATTGGTCAATTTCAAAACTTTATCCAAATGATAACAACTTTTGCTGGAAGCGCGGTGAATACAGCCGTGGTCAAGTACACAGCTGAATATTATGCCGATGAAAAAAAGCAAAGGACAGTTTGGCAAACAGCAGGAAGTATTGTTTTAATTTTTAGTTTTATTTTTACTTTTCTAGTTTTAATTTTTCATCAGCAATTATCATTTTGGATATTTAAAACAGGAGAGTATGGTTCTGTTTTAATATGGTTTGCAGTATTTCTTATTTTCTTTAATTTAAATGCACTTTTGCTAGCCATTTTAAATGGTAAAAAAGAAATACTAAAACTCGTTTTTGCAAATATTGCGGGTAGTTTATTTTCTCTATTAGTGACGGGATTACTAGCAGTCAAGTTGGGCTTGTATGGCGCACTAGTTGCATTATGTATTTATCAATCCTTAAACTTTATTGTCACTTTGTATTTAAGCTATAGGTCAGAGTGGTTCAGCTTTTCGTATTTTTTCGGAAAAATTGATTCAGATATTGCAAAAAAATTTCTGGCATTTGCTGCCATGGCCTTAGTGAGTGCCATTTGTGTACCCTTATCTCAAATGGTGATTCGTAGTTATTTGGTTCATGAATACAATGCTACGTATGCAGGATATTGGGAAGCGATGATTCGCTTAAGTGCTGCATATTTGATGTTAGTTACGACAACCTTAAGTGTGTATTATTTACCAAGACTATCTGAGCTTTCAAATATTCAGGCAATAAAAAATGAAGTTTATTTAGGCTATAAATTTATTTTTCCTTTAGCTGTGGTTGGTGGTGTTTTAGTATTTCTGCTGAAAGATTGGATTATTCCATTACTTTTTAGCTCTGCCTTTTTACCAATGAGAGAGTTGTTTCTGTGGCAGATGATCGGCGACTCACTCAAAATAGGCAGTTGGATTTTAGCTTACCTGATGTTGGGTAAAGCAATGACAAGACTATTTATAAGCACCGAAATTATTTTTGCGTGCGTCTCTATAGTTTTAACCTATGTATGCACAAAAATATTTGGTTTTAAAGGAGTTTCAATTGCTCATTTGGTGAATTATGCCTTGTACTGGAGTGTAATGGGTTATTTTGTATTTGCAGTATTAAAAGATCGAGAGAGTCATTTTGGAAAAGAATAATCAACCTTTGGTGTCTATAGTTATACCCTGTTATAACCATGAAAATTTTGTTCAAGATTGTATTCAGAGTGTTATTGATCAGACTTATCAGAATATTGAACTCATTATTATAGATGATGGTTCTAAAGATCATTCTGTAGAAAGCATTCAGAAGATGGTTTCGAAGTGTGAAGAGCGCTTTGTCCGTTTTGAGTTTAGAAGTCGACCTAATAAGGGGCTATCTGCGACACTAAATGAGGCAATTGAATGGACTGAAGGGAAATATTTCTCAACAATTGCATCTGATGACTTAATGATTGAAAATAAGACTGAAATTCAAGTTGGTTATTTAGAAAATAATTTTAATATTGTAGCAATTTTTGGAAATGTACATTTAATTAATGATAGTAATGAAATTATAAAAACCGAAAGCTATTCATCAAAGTTTTATAATTTTGATACAATTCTGTTAAATAAACATCATATTAATGCATGTACTCAAATGATAAGAACTAAAGCCTTAATAGATGTAGGAGGTTATAAGGCTGGCATTACTATAGAGGACTTGTATATGTGGTTGAAACTATCTCAATATGGTGAATTATATGTTGATAAGCAAATTTTTTCTAATTATAGGCTTCATGAGGATAATTCCATAAAAAAAGGTGAGTTTATTTATAAAGGATGTTTGGATGTTGTTAGTGAGTATTATAATCATCCATTGTTTTTGAAGGCCATGAAAAAGATTATATGGACTTATACAGTTTATCTGGCTTTAAGTGATAAAAATAAAAGTAAGAAGTTTTTGAAAAATATATTATTGTCTAATTTAATTGATATTTTTTCAAAAGATTTTATTAGATATATTCGAAATTATTATTTTAGATAAAAGATTTATTCTATGTTTTTTTATTATACGATTTGGTTGGTAATTAGTCTTTTTTCTTTTTTCTTTAATAAAAAAAAAGAAATAAAGATAATTTTCTTTTTAATGATTGCATTTTTAACATTTATGACTGGTCTTCGCTATGAAGTTGGAGCGGATTGGTATAATTATTTAGCTATCTATGATCAATTTAAATATTTAGATTTTTCTAGTGCACTGTTAGTAACCGATACAGGTTATGGATTGTTTAACTATATAAGTAATAGACTAGGTCTTACTGAAATATTTTTGGTAAATACGCTTTGTTCAATATGCTTTTTTATATGTTTTTACTATTTCTCGACAAAATTTGAAAATTATTGGTTACCATTACTTATATCATTTCCCTATTTAATCTTAGTTGTGTCAATGGGGTATACAAGACAAGCAGTAGCGATTAGTTTTGTTCTCATGGCAATAGTTTATGGTCTTGAGAATAATTTTAAAAAACATTTTTTCTTTGTTTTTTTGGCTTTTTTATTCCATAAATCAGCAATTATTGTATTTATGTTTTCTCCTTTCTTTATTTTCCCTAATTTTTTTAGAAATAATTTTATTTTTTTCTGTTATGTGGTTTTTTCATTTTTATTTATGAGCTATGTTGTGTATTTATCATCTAGTTTAACTGATAATATTTACACAGAGAAGTCTGGTGACATGTCTTCGGCAGGAGCCATTTTTAGGATTTCGTTCCATTTTTTCCCGATGGCATTTTTTTTATTTTATAGAAAAAAAATAAAAATTATATTTAAAAGTAATTATCATTTTTTTGATTACATGGCATTCCTTATATTTTTCTCATTAATGCTAGCTATTCCTTTTTCCACACTAGCAGACAGATTTAATTTGTATCTCATAGTATTTGATATTTTCATATTCTCTTGTTTATATTCCAAGCTTAATTATTTAGATCGTCAATTTATGGTAGGTAGCATTATTATACTTAATACAATAATGCTTATCATTTGGTTTAATTTTGGAGCTTGGTCACATGCTTGGATTCCGTACCAAAATTATTTTTTCAACTTTATATTGGAATCAGTCTGATGAAAATTCTTTATTTAATTACAGGCTTAGGTGGTGGTGGTGCTGAAAAAGTAGTTTGTGATTTAGCAGACAGAATGCATGATAATGGGCATCAAGTTAAAATTGCTTACATGAAGGGTGTAAATGTAGTAGTTAATCCCATGTCTAAAGATATTGAAGTGATTTATTTAGGTTTTGAGACTGCGGCAAGTTTTATAAGTGCTTCAATAAAATATCGAATTTTAATTCAAGATTTTAAACCAGATATTGTACATGCACATATGGTTCATGCAAATATTTTTGCAAGATTAAACCGTTTGGGTTTAAGTATTCCTAAGCTTATTTGCACTGCTCATAATGCAAATGAAGGGGGCTGGCTAAGAATGTTAGGTTATCAAATAACTAATGGTTTATCGGATTTGAATACTAATGTAAGTGTAGAGGCTGTTGAGTCATTTGTAAAAAAAAGAGCATTTAATAGAAATGCTATTGCAGTCTATAATGGAATTGATCTAAATAAATTTAAATTTCTTGCTCATGATTATATGAATGAAAGCAATAAATACAAAAATATATTAGCAGTTGGTAGATTGAATCACCAAAAAGACTATCCAAATTTATTAAAAGCATTGTCTATGATAAAAAGTAAAGGATACTTTTTTAACTTATCTATTGTCGGAGATGGTGAACAGAGAAATCATATTGTTGGTTTAATAAGTTATTATGGTTTAGATAATTATGTGAAATTATTAGGCCGTAGAGACGATATTCCTGATTTAATGTCTAGAGCAGATATTTTTGTGTTGGCTTCTGCCTTTGAGGGCTTTGGTTTGGTAGTCGCTGAAGCAATGGCTTGTAACACTTTTGTTGTTGGAACTGACTGTGGCGGAGTCAAAGAAGTAATGGGGGATACTGGAATACTGGTGCCGCCTCGGGATAGCGTAGCTTTAGCAGAAGCGTTAATGGAGGCAATGAATATGTCTAAAGAAAATATTATTCAGAATAACATCAAAGCTGTTGATTACATAAAGGAAAATTTTGATTTAAAAGATATTGTTGCTAAGTGGATAGAGTTATATGAAAACTAAAAAAATTATTATTATAGGTAATACAGCATCAAATCTTTATTTGTTTAGGAAGGATTTCATAATTTCTTGTGTAAATAAGGGCTATGATGTCATTTGTTTAATTTCAGAATATGATAATGATTGGTTAAATAAAATTAAAAAATTAGGGGCCAATGTTGAAACTTATAAGTTAAGTAGAGCTGGATTGAGTCCTTTAAGTGATTTAAAAACTTTATTTGAGATAAAGTCACATATTGATAAGTACCGACCAGATTTGGTTTTTTCTTTTTTCACTAAACCTGTAATTTATGGTTCTTTAGCAGCAAAGTTAGCAAAAGTACCTAGGGTTGTGGGCATGATTGAGGGCTTGGGTTCTCCTTTTACTGTGCATCCAAGTGGTCAGTCTTTTAGGATTAAGTTAGTGAAATTTTTTCAAATTTCGCTTTATCGGATAGTATTCCCTTTTTTAGATAAAATTATTTTTTTGAATAGGGATGATCCTGTTGATTTAATAGAAAAGAATAAAATTTATCATAAACCAAATGCTGTAGACGTTTTAGGGCCCATCGGTTTGAGCTTGAGTGATTATCCTTATAAATGTTGGGATGATTCACAAAATATTTCTTTTATCTTTGTTGCTAGATTGCTTGCTGAAAAGGGTATTTATGAGTATCTAGAAGCAGCTAAAATAGTTAAATTGAAATACTCTAATGTTAAATTCAAAATTGTAGGTGGTTTGGATACTGAAAATCCTTATGGGCTTTCGAAAGAGGAATTAGATAAAGTTATTGGTACAGGCATTATTGAATATCCTGGTTTTGTAAATAATGTGACAGATTATGTCGCTCAGAGTGCTGTATTCGTTTTACCATCTTATTATAGAGAGGGTGTCCCACGTAGTACACAGGAAGCGATGGCAATAGGTCGACCTGTTATCACGACTGATGTGCCAGGTTGCCGTGATACTGTGGTTGATGGGATAAATGGTTTTTTAGTCTCTAAGTGGGATGTCGACGCTCTTGTTGAAAAAATGTATTTTTTTATTGAAAATCCAGAGCAAGTGAACATAATGGGGGCAGAAAGCTATAAATTAGCCTTAGAACAATTTGATGTCCATAAAGTAAATAAAAGATTATTTGAAATAATTGGTATAAATGACTGATATGAAACGTTTAATAGATATATTTATTTCCCTTGTTGCATTAATAATTTTGACCCCTATTTTTTTATTGGTTGCATATAAAGTTCGTAAAAATTTAGGTTCCCCTGTTTTTTTTCTTCAAGAACGGCCTGGGATGAACGGGCATTTGTTTAAAATGATTAAGTTTCGTTCCATGAAAGATGCTTTAGATAAAGAAGGGAATTTATTACCAGATGAACAAAGAATTACGCCATTTGGGCATAAGCTACGTTCAACAACTCTAGATGAAATGCCTCAGTTAATTAACGTTCTAAAAGGTGATATGAGCATTGTTGGCCCTCGTCCGCAAATGAAAGATTTTCTTGAGCATTATACCTCTGAGCAAATGTGCAGACATAATGTCAAGCCAGGTATGACTGGGCTTGCTCAAGTAAGTGGCCGTAACAATCTAGCTTGGGAGGAAAAATTTGAACTGGATTTAAAGTATGTTGAAAGTCAATCTACGTTGTTAGATTTTCAAATTATGTTTAAAACAGTTAAAGTGATGCTTGCAAAAGAGGGTATCAATGCACCAGATCAAGCAGTAGGTGCTGCACGTTTTACAAATGCTGGAAATTCTTCAAAATGTGAAACTGATTAAACTGCATTGTAATATCCATAACTCTCATTATCTATATGGTTAGTCATGATTAAAAAAGCCATTCTTCCAGTTGCGGGTCTAGGCACTCGCTTTTTGCCTGCAAGTAAGTCAATTCCCAAAGAAATGGTCACTGTAGTTGACCGTCCAGCCATTGAGTACGTTGTGAAAGAGGCTGTAGCTGCAGGCATTGAACAGATTATTTTAGTGACACACTCTTCTAAAGCTTCAATTGAAAATTATTTTGATCGTAACTTTGAACTAGAGACGACACTCGAACAGAAACAGAAATTTGATTTACTCAAAGAAATTACCGATATTTTACCTCCACATGTCAGCGTGGTAAGTGTGCGCCAGCCGCAACCTTTAGGGCTTGGACATGCAGTTCTATGTGCGAAGTCTATAGTCGGGAACAATGACTTTGCGGTGCTTTTACCAGATGTATTAGTTAAAGATAATAATGATCGCAACGATCTTAGTTTAATGATTGAACGTTTTAATATCTCTAAAGCTGCACAAATTATGGTTGAGGCTATACCAGATCACTTGGTTGACCAGTATGGTATTGTAGATGTTGCTGAAACCCCTGTAGAGGGTAAAAGCATCGTGATGCAAGGAATTGTGGAAAAGCCAGCTGTAGGGGATGCACCTTCGAGTTTGTCTGTAGTTGGGCGATATGTATTACCAGCTCAGATTATGACCTTATTGGAACAAACACCCAAAGGTACTGGCAATGAAATTCAATTGACGGATGCGATTGCGATGTTGCAGAAATCTGAATCGGTTGAAGCTTATCGTATGAAAGGGTGTACTTTTGACTGTGGTAGCAAAATTGGCTACCTAAAAGCGGTTTTACATTATGGCGTCGACCACCCAAAATTAGGAATAGAATTTAAAACTTTAATTCAAGAGTTAAAGTTATAAAAATCGAGGGAGTGAGTCATGAAAATCGCAATGTTTGGTACAACCTTATACGCAGGTGTGATCTCGGCATTACTTGCAGAAAGTGGACATCAGGTTTTTATTTGTAATGATTTGCAGGACCATACGGTGCTGTTTAGTCTTAGAGATCAAGATGTTGTAGAAGCCCTAGAAAAACAGAACAAAAAAGGGTTTCTGAGTTATTGTGATTTTTCGACTCTCCCTTTAGATATTGATGCTTATTTTTTTAGTTTTAATCCTGCACAAGAGGCAGAAGCGCTGAATGTAGTCAAGAAACTAAAAATGCGGACCATTATTCATCCCAAACTAATGATTAATGCTTCAACCTTTGGTTTAAATGGAACAGAAAAATTAAAAGCTGTCTTACCAGATGATCATTGGGTGTATTTTCCAGATACGATTCAAGAAGGCCTAGCCTTTAAAAGTGTGACTAGTGCCAGCAAAGTGATTATTGGTTGTGCTGATCAGCAAGCTCAAAGCCGTTTAGAGGAAATGTTACGTCCACTTTTTCCTCGTCGGCAGCAATATCTATTTATGCCCGTTTTAGATGCTGAATTTACCAAGTTGAGCATTTCTGGCATGTTGGCCACTCGAATAAGTTATATGAATGATTTGGCTGATGTCGCTGAGAAGTTAGGGATTGATATTGCACATGTTCGAGATGGAATGGCTGCAGATAGCCGAATAGGTGAGTCTTATTTATATTCTGGAGCTGGGTTTGGTGGCGAAAACTTCTCTCATGATGTTTTAACTTTATCCGATACAATTAGCAGTACGGGGACAAAAAGCCAGTTGTTGGGGCAAGTTTGGGAAATTAATGAACAACAAAAAGAGTTTCTTTTTCGAAAGTTGTGGAATTATTACCATGGGAGTCTAGCGGGGAAGACGATTGCGATTTGGGGAGCTGCTTTCAAACAGCATACCTCTAGTACTAGTTTTTCACCAATTCATCCGATGCTTGCTGCTTTGTGGGCACAAGGAGTTACCGTACGTTTGCATGACCCGCAAGCTTTAGAAGAAATACACGCGATTTATGGTGAGCGAGATAATTTAATTTTATGTGCAGACCAATATGATGCAGTCAACCAAGCCCATGGTTTATGTGTTTTAACCGCATGGAAGCAATATTGGTCATTGGATTATACGCAATTAAAACTTAAATTAGCACATCCTTTGATTTTGGATGGACGGAATATTTATCAACCTGACTATGTTAAAGGCCAAGGTTTTGCATATATCGGAGTAGGACGCTAATGGCTAGCAAAATTCATCCCTATCCCGTAGAGGATCTAAAATCAGTTCGTCATCATTTAGATACATTAAAAAATGAATTTAAGGTCAAGCATTTAATTGAATTGTTTACGGAAGATCAACAGCGGTTTCAAAATTTATCCGTAAATTTTTCACCTATCGTTTTTGATTTTAGTAAGCATCGTATTAATCCAAAGGTATTAAAAGCTCTTGTGCAATGGGCACATGCGCAAGAATTAGCACCTTGGGTCAAGCGTTTATTTTCACAAGAGAAAATAAACTATACTGAGCAGCGCTCGGCGATGCACTGGGCACTTCGTTTACCCTATAAAGATCAACATCATCCTCAAATAGCTGAACAGGTACATACACAATTAGAGCGTATGTATACGTTAGTTGAGAAAATTCATGCAGGTCAGTACCGTGGGGCGACGGGTGAAGTGATTTTGGATGTGGTCAATATTGGCGTGGGGGGATCAGACTTAGGCCCACTCATGGTGAGTCATGCATTATCAGATTTTAAAGTAAATACGGTTAAGCCACTGAAGGTACACTTTGTATCGACGATGGATGGTACGCAACTCTCCGATCTATTGCATCAGTTACGACCTGAAACGACTTTGTTTATTATTTCCTCGAAATCATTCGGCACGATTGACACCCTGTCTAATGCACAGACGGCACGTATTTGGCTGGAAAAGTCTTTGGGTCAAGAGCCGAGAATGCTTAAACAGCATTTTATTGGCGTCTCGACCAAACCTGAGAAGATGACGGATTGGGGGATTGCGCCCGAAAATCAATTTTTACTCTGGGATTGGGTGGGGGGGCGCTATTCATTATGGTCCTGTATTGGTTTGCCGATTGCTTTAAATATTGGGGTTGAAGGATTTAAGCAATTATTGTCAGGTGCTTATGCTATAGACCAGCATTTCCAGCATGCACCTTTTGAGCAAAATATTCCGGTATTAATGGGCGTGCTGGGTGTTTGGAATAACAATTTTTTAGATATCCAAACACATGCCGTATTACCTTATGATGGTCGTTTGAAATATTTTGCATCCTATTTACAGCAATTGGAAATGGAATCTAACGGTAAGTCCATTCAACGCAACGGTGAAAAAACGGAATGGGATACTTGCCCGATTGTTTGGGGCGAAGTTGGTCCCAATGCACAACATGCGTTTTATCAGTTACTGCATCAGGGGACACAGTCTGTCAGTAGTGATTTTATTGCGCCCATACACCGCTATAACAGTGAGCAATTTACTTATGTGGATAATGCGGAGGCATTGATTGAGCAACATCATTTAGCTCTTTCTAATTGTTTAGCCCAGTCACGTTTATTGGCTTTTGGTAATCAAGCATTGGATCAAAGCGAATTGGTCTCTTTACCTGAATATATGAAATACGAAGGAAATCAGCCAAGTACAACGATTTTAATGCAGGAGCTTAATCCTTATAGCTTAGGTATGCTTATTGCGATGTATGAGCATAAGGTTTTTGTGCAGGCAGTAATGTGGAATATTAATCCATTTGACCAATGGGGCGTAGAAAAAGGCAAGGAAATTGCCAATCAACTGTTACCTATTTTAAATGGGGAGCAAACAGACCTATCTCAGTTGGATACGTCTACCCAAGGTTTAATTAATATTCTTATAGGAAAAGATCATGTCTAAAGTTCTAGTGACCGGTGGAGCGGGTTATATTGGGTCACATACTTGTGTTGAACTTTTAAATGCAGGACATGATGTTGTTGTTTTAGACAATTTATTTAATAGTTCAGAAGAGTCGTTAAGACGCGTTAGAACATTAACCTCTAAAAAATTGGATTTTGTGGAGGGGGATATTTTAGATCAGCATATTTTAGATCATATCTTTACGACACATAAAATTGATGCGGTCATTCATTTTGCCGGTTTAAAAGCAGTAGGTGAAAGCCAACAAATACCACTAAAGTATTTTGAAAATAATATTTCAGGCTCGATTAGCTTGGTCAAAGCAATGGAGCGTGCTCAGGTTTTTAAATTGGTATTTAGCTCATCTGCCACTGTATATGATGAGATGAATGTTTCACCTTTGAATGAAGACATGCCTACAGGTATTCCGAACAATAATTATGGTTATACCAAGTTAATAGTAGAGCAATTATTACAAAAGCTTTCAATTGTGGATGAGCGTTGGTCTATTGCATTATTACGTTATTTTAATCCAGTTGGTGCACATAAAAGTGGTCAAATTGGGGAAGATCCACTTGGGATTCCAAATAACCTCATGCCTTTTGTTACACAAGTGGCAGTAGGGCGCCGTGAGAAATTATCTATCTTTGGTGGTGATTACGATACCGTAGATGGAACGGGAGTGCGTGATTATATTCATGTTGTCGATTTGGCAAATGCACACTTATGCGCTCTTAATAATCGCTTAGATACTACAGGTTGTCGTTCTTGGAACATTGGTACAGGCCAAGGCTCATCTGTTTTAGAGGTGGTCAAGACATTTGAACGAGTGAATCAAATGCCCGTTGCCTATAAAATTGAACCCCGTCGTGCAGGGGATGTTGCAACCTCATTTGCAGATAATGCTCGAGCAATTGCGGAATTGGGTTGGCAACCCAAATACAGTTTAGAAGATATGTTGGCAGATAGTTGGAATTGGCAAAAACAAAACCCGAATGGTTTTACTCAAGCTTAATACTTAACTTAGCAATAAGTTAAGTTGGAATGTGACTTCTATTTCGAGAAGTATAAGGATAGCGCTGTTTAAAACGATGAGTGAATAATGTAGTGATTATGCAAACCAGCATATGCATATTCTGCAATTGTAGATAAAACTCGCTATGATGTTGTGAAAATAAGCTAAATTGAAGAATAGTTATGAAATATCAAAGCATTAGAGTTTTGTCATTTACCATTTTATCTGCTTTAGCACTGCCTGTAGTAGCTCAAGGGATTGTCTTAAATAATGAAGATTTACGCACAGATTTAAATTGGCTGAACCAACAAGGCGTGATTCAAATTAGTACATCTACATGGCCTTTGAGTGGTGAAGAAATACAACGTGCTTTATCTCATGCCAAAATTGAAAATCAGCTGCAACAAAAAGTGCTTGATTCTGTTCAATCTAGTTTGGCGACTGAAAATGCACCAATTAAACTCGCCTTATTTGCAGAAACAGATCCTCAAAATTTACCCCAAAAGTTTGCTGATGAGCAAAAGTCTCAGTATCAAGCAGCACTTGAATTAAATGCGGGTGGAGCTCAATGGGATGCAAGACTCCGTGTAAATGCCGAAAAAGATCCAATTATGGATAATGGTCATGATGTCAATGTAGAAGGTTCATATTTAGCTGGAAAACTGTGGAATCAATGGTTGATTGCAGGGCAGATCCCGACCTATTGGGGGCCTGGACATGATGGTAGTTTGATTCGAGGAGATGCTAGTCGTCCAGTCTATGGTTTTACCATGCAGCGTGCAGAGCAGAATGCATTTGAGAGTAAATGGTTGTCTTGGATCGGGCCTTGGCAATATCAAGCTTTTGCTGGGCAATTGGATGATTATGAAGCAGTCCCAGATACCAATGTATTGGGATTGCGGTTAACGGCTCAACCTTTGCCTTATCTTGAACTGGGTGCATCGCGTACATTCCAAATTGATGGTCAGGGGCAACCTGATAGTTTAAAAGCATATTGGAATGCTTTTATTGGTAAAGATAATGCATGTGATGATAGTGGATGTACAGGGGAAGGGAATGCATCCAATCAAATTGCTGGTTTCGACGCTCGTTTAAATTTACAGCAGTGGTTTAAGGTTCCACTGAGCTTATATGGTCAATTTGTCGGTGAGGATGAGGCAGGCTTATTGCCTTCTAAAAAGATGTATTTGGCTGGGGTTGATTATTCTTCACAACTCAAGAGTATGCCTTTCCAGATTTATACGGAATGGGCAGACACACGCACCAATGGTGAGGTTCAAGGAATTTCCTACAACCATCATATTTATACCGATGGTTATTACCAACATGGCTTTCCTTTAGGCCATGCGATGGGCGGGGATGGTCAAATGTACAGCCTAGGTGGTGATATTCGCTTTGACCATATGAACCGTTTAAAGGGCCGTGTGTTGTTAGCGAAAGTGAATCAGTCTGGACTTGAGATAAATCAGACATTTCCACAAAAGGATGAAGTGAAAGCCTTAGATTTAACGTGGACACATTTTATCCGCCCCAACACACCTCTGAAATTGAGTGGATGGGTTAGTGATTCTGATGTACATGGTGGCGATAGTGGTGTGTCTTTAGGTGTTGAAATACCTTTAGACCGTTCATTATTTTACTAAATTGAGAAAGCTATCTTAAATAATCTGTTAAAAAGCCATTCAATTGATTGAATGGCTTTTTATTTTAGGATGAATATACTTAAGCTTGAATCAACTGCGTCAATTCATTTACATAGTCTTGCATCGGCTTTGGATCTCGATCTAAACGAGTTTCAATATTTAAACGTAATAAAGGCTCGGTGTTGGATGCGCGTACATTGAAACGCCAAGCCCCAAAATCCAAACTTACACCATCTGTGTGGTCAATACTTGGATTTTGATCAGCAAAGTGATCAAAAAGCTTTTGAATCGTGACTTGAGTATCTGCGACTTTGAAATTGATTTCCCCTGAGCAAGGAAATTTAGTGATCATCTCTTCAACCAATGAGGACAATGATTGTTGAGTTTCAGACAGTACAGAAACAACCAACAACCATGGAATCATTCCACTATCACAATAAGAAAAATCTCGGAAATAATGGTGCGCAGACATTTCGCCGCCATAAACGGCATTGTGCTCACGCATTTTGTCTTTAATAAAGGAATGCCCTGATTTCGACTGAACAGGGATGCCTTGATATTTCTCTACGACATCAAAAGTGTTCCAAATCAGACGTGGGTCGTGGACAATTTTTTCGCCTGATTGTTTCAGTAAGAAGGCTTGTGCTAAAAGGCCAACAATATAATAACCTTCAATGAACTGTCCTTTTTCATCAAACAGGAAGCAGCGGTCAAAGTCACCATCCCATGCAATACCCATATCTGCGTGATGTTCAAGCACGGCATGGCGCGTGCTATCACGATTTTCAACTAAAATAGGGTTGGGAATGCCATTGGGGAAATGACCATCGGCTTCATGGTGAATTTTAATAAATTCAACAGGGATATTTAATGCTTTGAATTTTTCTTCGATCGCATCAATGACATGACCTGCGGCGCCATTCCCTGCATTCACGACCAATTTTAATGGGCGGATTTTAGCAGGATTAATATACCCCATGAGATGGTCAATAAACTCAGGCAGAATATTATAAGGTGTGGTTGAGCCTTTTTGCGTGACTTCCGTAAACGCGCTCGATTCTGCTAAAGCTTGGATTTCTGCCAGACCGCTATCTGCACCAATAGGGCGAGCTTGTTCACGAACCAGTTTCATCCCATTGTAATCCATTGGGTTGTGGCTCGCCGTAATCTCAATGCCGCCTTGAACATCTAGGTGAAAGGCACCGAAGTAAACCTCTTCGGTACCTCTCATACCAAGATCAAGGACATTCACCCCAGCATCATTTAGACCCTGAATGGTGGCTTGTTTGAGACTTTCACTGGTTAAACGAATATCGCAACCGATGACAACAGTTTTGGGTTGATAAATTTGCCCATAGGCACGGCCAATTTTATAGGCAATTTCTTCATTCAGCTCTGTCCCGAGCTTGCCACGAATATCATAGGCTTTAAAGCAGGTAAGTTGCGACATATGCAATTCTCTATTTAGATAAAGAATAAAGGCTGGATGCCCAGCCTTTATTTAAATAATTATTCTACAGTAACCGATTTAGCGAGGTTTCGAGGTTGGTCGACATCCGTACCACGAAGAACCGCAACATGATAAGACAACAGTTGTACAGGCACGCTATAAACAATTGGAGCCAATATTGGGCTAATGCTTGGTACATAAACTACATGCTGACGATCTTTGGCTTTAATGCCGCTATTTTCATCGGCAAAGACAAAGAGTTCACCACCACGGGCTTGAACCTCTTCCATATTCGATTTGAGTTTATCGAGCATGTCATCTTTCGGTGCAAGAATTACCACAGGCATGTCATTGTCCACTAAAGCGAGCGGACCATGTTTAAGCTCACCTGCGGCATAGCCTTCAGCATGGATATATGAAATCTCTTTGAGTTTCAACGCCCCTTCGAGTGCGATCGGGAAATTCGTGCCACGACCTAAGAATAAGCAGTGCTGCTTTTCTACGAAAAGTTCAGATAAACGTAAGATTTCAGAATCATTTCGTAAGGTGTCTAAAATCACTTTAGGAGTATGCCAAAGTTCAGCCGTAATCTCAGCCACATGCTGCACGGAAATACTATTTTTGATCCTACCGATTTTTAGAACCAATAACATGAGTGCTGCAAGCTGTGTGGTAAAAGCCTTGGTTGATGCTACACCAATCTCAGGGCCTGCCAGTGTAAGCAAGTTATGATTGGTTTCACGAACCATAGACGATGTTGCGACATTACAAATGGTCATGGTGGTGATGTCAGTACCTTTTGCTACAGCACGCTTTTGGGTATCACGCAGTGCGGCTAAAGTATCAGCGGTTTCACCAGACTGTGAAATACAGACATAAAGGGTATGGTTGACAATGACAGGGCTGCGATAGCGGAATTCGCTGGCAATTTCTACTTGGCATGGTAGATCAATCAGTTGTTCAAACCAATATTTGGCAATCATCCCTGCATGGTAGCTGGTCCCGCAGGCAATAATTTGGATTTGCTGGATTTTTTTGAAATCAGCGACTGCATGGGCAAGAAAATCTTCACGCAGTGCATTGCCATCTAGGGCTTGAGAAATGGTTTGTTGAATCGCTTCGGGTTGCTCATAAATTTCTTTGAGCATGTAGTGCTTATATTCACCTTTAGATGCATTACTGACGGCAGCATCTAATTCTTTGATTGGGCGCTCGACCCGTTGACCGGCGACAAAAACTTCAATGCTATTGCGGGTTAAACGAGCAATATCACCTTCTTCAAGATAAATAAAACGATTGGTAATAGGCAGTAAAGCCAACTGATCTGAACTGATAAAGTTTTCACCAATGCCGACTCCAATGACCAAAGGTGAACCTTCACGCACGGTAATCAGTTCATCTGGATGGTCAGTATGTACGATACCCAGTGCATAAGCCCCTTTAAGCTGAGGCACGACTTGTTGCACAGCTTCCAGCAAGCTTGGAGTTGACTTTAAGGCATCTTTCACCAAGTGAGCGACCACTTCGGTATCGGTCTGTGAGGTAAATACATAGCCTAAAGCTTCAAGATCATCTTTAAGCTCTTGATAGTTTTCAATAATACCGTTATGGACTACAGCAACATCGCCTGAAATGTGCGGATGTGCATTATCTTCAGTTGGTTTACCATGGGTTGCCCAACGTGTATGCGCAATACCCAGAGAACCTAGAATACCCGATTGATTAACGGCTTCTTCTAAATTGGAAACTTTACCGACACGTCTTTCACGTAAAACTTGGCCTTGATTGACTAGCGCTAAACCTGCAGAGTCATAGCCGCGATATTCAAGGCGCTTTAAGCCTTCAATTAAAATATTGGTAATACTACGTTCTGCAACGCCACCGACAATACCGCACATAGTCTAATCCTCTTATTTCTTCATCTTTTGTGGACGTTGATAGTTTTCTTTTGTAACTTGCTTAGAGCGTTCTACCGCTAAACTATTCTCTGCAACATCACGGGTAATGGTGGAGCCCGCACCGACGGTTGCGCCGTTGCCAATAGTGACAGGTGCAACCAGTGAGCTGTTGGAGCCAATAAACGCAGCATCACCAATGACGGTTTTAAATTTATTTGCACCATCATAATTACAGGTAATGGTACCTGCACCAATGTTCGAACCTGCACCTATTTCAGCATCACCCAAATAGGTAAAGTGATTGGCTTTTGAGCCGAGGCCAATGCTGGTGTTTTTGACTTCAACGAAGTTACCAATATGCACTTCAGCAGCCAGTTTTGCACCTGGACGTAAACGAGCAAAAGGACCAATCTGCGAATCTTCACCGACCACAGCATTATCAAAGATGCTATACGGCTGAACTTTTGTACCTGCTGCGATCTTGGTATTTTTGATGATACAACCTGCACCAATTTCTACATGGTCGCCGAATTCACATTCGCCTTCAACAATCACATTGATGTCGATGCGTACGTCCTGTCCAACAGTTAAGCTTCCACGCAGGTCAAAGCGACTGGGGTCAATCAGATGGATACCTTGTTGCATCAACTTTTTGGCTTGGTCTATTTGGAATTGACGTTCTAATGCAGCGAGCTGAATACGATCATTGACCCCTTCAACTTCGAAGGCTTGTTCAGGCTCAACCGATGCGACTTGCATCCCATCAGCTAAGGCCATTGCAACGATATCTGTAAGGTAGTATTCACCTTGTGCATTATTATTGCTTAAGCGTGGTAGCCACTCATGTAATTTGGTATTGCTGACACAGTAAATACCCGTATTAACTTCTTTTATCTGATGTTGCTCTGTGGTCGCATCCTTATGTTCAACAATCGCTTGAATTTGACCATTCTCACGCACAATACGCCCATAACCTGTTGCATCGGCTAAAGTTAAAGTCACTAGGCCAATGCCTGTCTCGGCTGTTGCATTGAGTAATTTTTGTAGTGTGTTTTGAGAGATGCAAGGTACATCACCTGATAAAATCAGTGAGCTGCCTTCCTGTGGAAGGACAGGGAGTGTCATTTGCACCGCATGACCTGTTCCGAGTTGCTCTGCTTGTTCCACCCATTCAATTTTTTCATGAGTAAACGTTTCTTGAACTCGTGCACCGCCGTGCCCATAAATTGTAATAATATTGGCTGCATTTAATTTTTTTGCAGTGTCGATGACATGACCAAGTAAAGGACGTCCTGCCAGTGGTTGTAATACTTTTGGTAAAGAAGAACGCATACGGGTTCCTTTACCTGCAGCAAGAATAATAACAGTCGTTGACATGTTGTAATCCTAAAAATGGCCTAAGCCACAGTGAAATAAAAATAAATCCAAATACAAAGCGCAGCCCATAGCCCCGCAATCAGGTCATCGAGCATAATGCCAAAACCACCCTCGACTTTTTGGTCAATGACGCGAATTGGCCAAGGTTTCCACACATCAAAAATACGAAATAAAATAAAACCCAGCAGTAGCCAGAGCCAATTCATTTGCCCTAAATATAGGACTGGTAAAAAGGTGATGGATTGTCCCGCAAACTCATCCCAGACAATACGCCCATCATCATGTACGCCCATCACTTTAGCAGTATGTCCACAGATATAAATACCAATAAGAGACATGAGGATGATGGCAATAATGGTGTTGGATAAGCCAATTGCAAGCCAAATCGGGACAAACAGCAGCGCGAAGGCAGAACCAAAGGTGCCTGGTGCTTTAGGTGCTAGCCCTGAGCCAAACCCTACACCGCAAAACACGATGAAACGGTCATACCAAGACATCTGACGAAAGAGGATAGGGGGCTTATGCAAAGTGTTGATATCCATTAAATTGCAAGGAATGGTCTAAGCCATTTTGTTGAAAACGCAGACCACTTTCGGCATCAATTTTTCCAATGACACTGATGCTGCTATGGTTTTGTTGTTGCAAAAGTTTTTCATAATTCTGCGGACTTATTGTAAAGCATAACTCATAGTCATCGCCACCCGCCAAAGCATATTGCCATTGTTGTTCTCGTGTTACATCTTGTAGAGCGGTGTTGATTGGCAATTGATCAAGTTGTAGGGTCGCGCCCACATGGGATGCTTTTAAAATATGACCGAGATCTTGTGCTAATCCATCGGACACATCAATCATACTGTGCGCCAAGCCTTTGAGTGCCTGACCCAGTTCACAGCGTGGGGTTGGGTAGTCTAAACGTTGTTGGAGAGGGTGGCCTAAGTGTTGCAAGGCAAAAGCCGCATCACCGACAGTGCCACTGACGCAAATCAAATCACCCACTTGAGCGGCAGAACGGGTGACGGCTTGACCGATATCGACCCAGCCCAGTGCAGTCACGGAAATGGTGAGATGTGGGCTTTGGGTGGTGTCTCCACCAATTAAACTCACTCCAAATTGATCACAGCAATCATATAAACCCTGACTAAAGCCTTTGAGCCAGTCATGATCAATTTGGGGTAAGCTCAAGGCCAATAAAATACTCTGAGGTTTCGCGCCCATTGCGGCGATATCAGATAAATTGACTGCGACAGATTTCCAGCCAATCGCATGGGGGCTGGTATCAAGCGGGAAGTGACGTCCAGCAACCAAGGTATCGGCACAAATGACCAATTGTTGCTGCGGTGGTGGGGTGAGCAAGGCTGAGTCGTCACCGACGCCTAAATCGACAGAATGAGGACTCTTACGATTAAAATAGGTATCAATGATCGAAAACTCAGCCATACAACAAATCTACTACTGTGAGTTCGCTTGTTGCTTTTCTGCTGCACGTAAAGTTGTTGCTAAACGATCTAATACACCATTGATGTATTTATGGCTGTCTGCACCGCCAAAATGTTTAGCAAGCTCGATCGCTTCGTCTAAAACCACGCGATATGGAATTTCAAGGTGTTCCTTGAGTTCATATGCGCCTAAACGAAGGGTCGCAAGTTCAACGCCGTCAAGCGCAGAAACTTCGCGATCAAGCACAGGGATTAAGAGCGCATCCAATGCTTCATGATTGGCAACCACTTGGGTTAACAATTCATGATAATAGCTCAGATCCACTTTGTGCATGGCATTTTCCACACGCGTACGTGCTTCGATCTCATGGACTGGATTGTGGCTCATTTGCCATTCGTAAATTCCTTGTACAGCAAAGCGACGTGCTTTACGTTTTGCTGCATAAGTTGCTTGCAATGTTTGCGACATAGCGTTAAATAGCCTTTAACAAGTTAACCATTTCAATTGCAGTAAGAGCAGCTTCGCCGCCTTTATTACCTGCTTTTGTACCCGAGCGTTCAATCGCTTGTTCAATACTATCCGTAGTCAATACACCATTAATCACTGGAAGACCAGATTCTAGGCCAACCACGCCTAAACCTTTGGCACATTCACCTGCAACAAAGTCGAAGTGAGGTGTGCTACCACGAATCACAGCACCTAGTGCAATGATGGCATCGAAGCGTTCAGACGCCACTAATTTTTTAGCCACGACAGGAAGTTCCCACGCGCCTGGTGCATGAACAACAGTGATATTATCCTCTGATACACCATGACGTTTCAATGTATCAATTGCACCTTCTAATAGATGTTCGACAACAAAACTATTAAAACGACCCACTAAAATCGCATAACGGCCTTCGCTAGCGAGATGTAACATACCTTCAATACGGCGAATTGCCATAGCAACCTCGATGATTTTTTAAGTTGTTTGATGTGCGGTGATATATTCCACCACTTCTAAATTAAACCCAGAAAGTGCATTAAAGCGTAAAGGTGAGCTCAAAAGCTTCATCTTTTCTACGCCTAAATCACGTAAAATTTGTGCGCCCACCCCAATGGTTTGGTACTGCTGAGATAAAGCAGCATTGGATTTGGTTGGTTTTGGTGCTGTAAGGCTGTCTAAGGCTGGGCCTAAGTCTTGTAAATGACGCTGACCAATCCAGACTAAAACACCACGATCGCTGCTTGCAATTTCTTGTAGCGCTTTGTCGAGATTCCATGCTGGCTCGCCGTCTTTTTTGTTGAGCTTGAGCAGGTCGCGAACAGGGTTGAAACCATGGACACGAACGGTCGTTACACCTTCTTTTGGTTCACCTTTCACTAAAGCTAAATGAATATCTGGATTGCCTAATTCGCGGTAACGGTATAAGTCAAACGTCCCATATTCGGTATCAATGCTTTGCTGATCAATGCGTTCAACGGTTTGTTCATTGGTCATACGATAGTGGATTAGATCCGCGATAGTGCCAATTTTTAAACCATGCTTTTCAGCAAAAATTTCAAGATCGGCACGACGCGCCATCGTGCCATCTTCATTGATGATTTCACAGATGACCGATGCCGGCTCTAGACCCGCTAGGCGAGATAAATCACAACCTGCTTCGGTATGACCTGCGCGGTGTAGAACGCCACCAGACTGCGCCATCAAGGGGAAAATATGCCCAGGTTGAACGATGTCTGATGGTTTGGCATGTGCCGCTACTGCCGTTTGAATGGTATGAGCGCGTTCTGCAGGTGAAATCCCTGTAGAAATACCTTCTGCCGCTTCAATGGAAAGCGTGAAGTTGGTGCCATGTTGTGCGCCATTGGCATCGACCATCAATGGAAGATTCAATTGTTTACAGCGATCACGGCTGAGCGTTAAGCACACCAAACCACGTGCATGGGTGATCATAAAGTTGATGTCTTCTGCGCGAACATGAGTCGCTGCGATAACTAAATCACCTTCATTTTCACGATCTTCGTCATCCATCAGGATGACCATTTTACCTGCACGGATATCTGCAACTAGCTCTTCAACGGTATTGAGCGGCATCAACCTTCACCTTCATCGTTGTCGCCATGGACGACATATCATTTGTTTTCATTGGCACATAGTTTAAGCTTTTTTCAGGCTTTTGCCTATGTGCGAATCATTTCCTTGAGTCGTCCATTGTTATACACAGTCAGTCCCAGCTTGAAAAGATGCCTTTATTTTAAAAAGCTGAAATGTGTTTAGTCTTTAAGCAATTGAAAAGCATAAAAAAGAAAAATCTTATCGAAAATAAATCAATCAGCGTAGTAAATAAGGGGTCTAGACAAATGTTGTGCTATTGGCGGCATGTGGTTGAGCGTTGGAGTACCTTCTTTTTTGAAATTGACCATCAGGTTCAGTTTTAACAGGGTGCTACAACTGATCAATCAGATCAGGGCGGATATTTGCGTTCATTCATCGGGTAGAGGATGAGTCAAAAAATATATTGAATATGCCATAGCGAATAACCAGACGACTCGTCATCTATTTTTGATTTGTACTATAATTCTTCTTTTTTAATCCTCTGGATTATTTCTTCTGTGATGTCCTTACTTGCTCAATATTTTGCACAGCAACAATTTTGCGTATTGGTTGAATACTTAAGCGCGCACCAAGCTCAGTGGCCTGTGAAAACTCAATTTGCAGGTTTTCCTGCGGCTATGACGCTGGCCGATCGGGTGCATGCGGATGACGATGAGACGCCTTTGCAAGTCGCCAAACAGTATCCACAAGAGGTTGAAAAGATCATTCACTTTTCGGGGAAAGCACGCGATATACAAGACTTTGAGCAGTTTTTGCAAGATGCAAAAATACAGGGTCAAAAGAACCTGTTGCTTTTAACAGGCGATAAATTAAAACAGCACCACTATAGCCATGACCTAAAGCCGCGAACACGTTATTTGGAGTCCGTGAATGCTGTCATGGAAGCCAAACGCCAAGGCGGTTTTCATATTGGTGTGGCGTTTAATCCGTTTAAATATGCGGAAGCGGAAAAAGAGGCGCAATATCTGAAACTGCATAAAAAGATGAAAGCAGGGGCTGATTATGTGATTACCCAATTGGGCTATGACATGGCTGCTTTACAAGATGCGCATGCATTTTTAGCACAGCATCAGTATGCTGAGAAAATGTTAGCCTGCGTTATGCCACTGACCTTGGCACGGGCCAAGTTTATGCTGAAACATAAAGTGGCCGGCATTGTGATCACCCCGCATATGTTGCAGGTGTTGCAACAGGAAAAAGAGCAAGGTTTAAGTGATGGTGTTTATGTGCGCTGTGCATTACAGATTCTAATGTGTCGACATTTGGGCTTTGCGGGGGTGCATTTATCGGCTTGCCATCAGTCAGAAGAGCAAATATTGTTGGAAAGCTATATTGAAGAATATAGGCACTTGAGTTTTGCTGAGTGTGAACGACTTTGGAATACGCTTTGGCAGGTGCAAACCGGTACAGAGTTTCATCCGAAGCTGGCTTATTATTCACGGCCTGCGACCTCAAGTCAGATTATTAAATACCAACATCTGCATCTGATGCACGATGCTTTATTTGAATCTAAACTGGCCAAAGGGGTGGGGCGGTTTATTTTTAATTTCAATGTTTGGGACCGAACTAAAGCCAACAAAGCATTACTGAAAACAGAACATTTGAGTAAGCATGCGGTGGTGGGCTGTGAGAGTTGTGGTCAATGCCGTTTAGGCGAGACTCTGTATATTTGCCCTGAAACTTGCCCCAAAGGATTGGCTAATGGGCCCTGTGGTGGAACCAGCTTAGACCGCTGTGAATTTGGTGACCGTGAATGCATTCATTCAGTCAAGGCACGCTTAGCCAAAGCCGTTGGACAAACAAAGATATTAAAAGAAAAGCTGATTCCAACCGTGTCGCTCGCGGTGCGTGGAACTAGCTCTTGGAAAAATTGGTATGTGGAGGCTGCTGGCTGAAATCAGCCGTCCTGATCCATGACATTGGAATAGAATTTTTGTCCAAGTTTGATGCGTTCGCGGCCTTGGCTCATGCGCCAACGGTTGCTATCTCGCAGTGAGTATACGCAGCCACAGTACTCTTGTTGATAAAATTCTTCACGTTTGCTGATGTCCAGCATGCGTACCGCACCGCCATGTTTGCGCCAGTTGTAGTCCCAGTAGTGAATGCCTGCATAATGTGAAGCAGAACGGTGGCCGCACTCATTGATCTGCTGCATATTCTTCCAACGGGAAATACCGAGAGAGCTGCTGATTAGACTAAAGCCATGTTCTGCTGCATAAAGTGCCGTACGTTCAAAGCGCATATCAAAACACATGGTGCAACGGATCCCTTTCTCTGGCTCATTTTCCATACCTTTAGCACGTGCAAACCAGTTATCTGTGTCGTAATCACAGTCAATAAATGGAATGTGATGTTTTTCTGCAAAGCGAATATTTTCTTCTTTGCGAATCAGATATTCCTTTACAGGATGAATGTTGGGGTTATAGAAAAAGATAGAAAAATCGATACCCGATTCAATCAGGGTTTCCATGACTTCACCTGAGCAAGGCGCGCAGCAGGAATGCAAGAGCAGCTTGTCATGACCTGTGGGGAGGATAAGTTTCTGACGTTCAAGCTTCGACATATTGAATGGTTTTTATCTATTTAAACCAGACAGTTTAAAACGTCTAACGAGCAGATCAACGGTGATTGGATGAAGAATTCTCAGGATGAGCTGATGAATTTTCATGATTAAAATCGACTTTGGTAGATGATTAAGAGCTGTTTTGAGTGCTGTAGATGAGTAGAGAGAGAACATTTGAGAGGCCCAAACTTGCATAATGGAGCGAGATTCGTCATCATTTACACAAAGGGTGTTTAACAGTTGTGTTAGATAGGTATTCGTTGAAGGCGGGCCACTTCAACAGCAAGAAAGAGAGTATCTAGCTGTGCTTCATTTTTTTACTACGCCTTCCAATAAGGAATTGGAGTGTCGTCATAACTTTCAGTATGAGACCGATATGCGTTTGATCCAACGCTGTAAATTCCTTGAAGATCAAGATGAGAAAAAAGCCATTCAACATCTTTTAAAAGAACGTGGTTATACCAAAGCTGAGATTTTAAAGCTCACCATTGATGGTTAAATCTAAGATTTAAAAAAAGCTTCCTAGTCGGAAGCTTTTTTGTTTTTACATGTTCTGTTTAGCATCGCACCAGTTTGAGAGACAAACGACTTTCTATTCGATATTTACATAATGCTTCACGTGGAACATAAAAAAGCCCGAAGACTAGGGTTGTGAGAAGTTCTGCTGTCAGCACGTTATGCTTTTTCAGCGCTTTAGCCTGCTCAATTTGGATAGAAGATCAAAATCATCAGTTCTCAATATTTGAGCTGAATTTAACTCAGGTACAAGAGCACGCTGCTTACTGTTAAATGATTTCGTTATATCAACGTAGATATATCACGAGAGTTCGATGCATGACCAAGAGATAGCTTTGAAAGGCACCTACAGTTATAAAACAAAGCCTTACTTCCATTGGTGCTGATGCACGGATCGTGAAGATTATGAATTTGAATGCTTAAATCTTTTCATTCTCTGTAAATGGGGCGAATATTTTCGTTGCAGATTATAGATATTAAGATGAAATAAACTAATTAAGCATGAATTAAGGTGAAAAAAAATAATTAAATATCGCTTTTATCGGTTAAGCTATGCCGCACTCATCAAGATTAAAAAATTGGGCTGTGCCAAATGTTAGAACTCCGCCATTTAAAAACCTTAACCGCTTTAAGAGAGCATGGCTCATTGGTGGCTGCTGCGGGAGACCTATGCTTAACGCCTTCAGCTTTATCACACCAGTTGCGTGAGTTAGACCAATGGTTTGGGGTAGAGGTGGTGAACCGTCGTAGCCGTCCCGTTAGCTTTTCTAATGTTGGCCAGCGTTTGTTAAAACTGGCTGATGAAGTATTGCCGCAGGTACAAATGGCACAAAGCGATATCACTCGTATTGTGCATGGTCAAACTGGACGCATTACTTTTTCCTCAGAGTGTCATAGCTGTTTCGATTGGTTAATGCCGTTGTTAAATCAATATCGCCAACAGTATCCAGATGTTGATCTGGACTTCGCTTCAGGTTTTGAGGCCAATCCGCATGAGTTATTGCAGACAGGTGAATTTGATTTATTGATTACGGCCGACCCGATTGCGTTAAAAGGGGTGGAATATTTCCCGATTTTTGAGTACGAATCGCGTTTGGTTTTATCCAACACCCATCCTTTGGTTCGTGCTAAAGATATTACCGTGCAAGAACTTGCAGAAGAAACCTTGGTGACCTATCCAGTGGATAAGCACCGTTTAGATATTATGTCGCGTTTGTTTATTCCGGCCAATATCCTGCCGAAACAGATCCGCACTACCGACCTCACCCAAATGCTGATTCAGCTGGTGGCCAGTGGGCGTGGCATTGGCGCATTACCCGATTGGGTGGTGAACGAATATGAACAAAAGGGTTGGGTGACTTCGCGTCGTTTGGACTGCGTAGCGCCTGAAGGTTTGCGTCGTACCCTCTATGCAGGCTATCGTACTGAGGAAAAAGAGAAGGATTATTTCGAAGGCTTTTTAAAACAATTGGATAAATTTGCCAAGAAAAGAACGCAATATTACCTCTAGTTGCTCTTGTTTTAAGGGGGAGGATCAGGGTTGCTGTATCCTCCTTTTTTGAACCCGTCAGCGCTTGTTATTTTTTGTGAAAAATGTGGCTCAGTGCTATAATTGCGCGCCTGGTAATTTGTCAACTTTTAAACACTGATCATGATGATGCAACTCCACGTATCCCGCTTGAATATGAGCTTGGTTGATCAAGAATTATCAGCTATAGAGTACATTCCTGCGATGCAACGCCGACGCTTATCGCGTCTTGCAAAGCTGGCTTTGAATAGCGCAATGCAGACTTTAGACACCCAGAATGTTGATTATATTGTTTGGGTGTCGCAATATGGCGATGAAGCAAAAACACTAAATATTTTAGAAGATGTGTTAAGCGAGCAAACCCCTTCACCGACTCAATTTTCAACCTCGGTACATAATGCAATTTCAGGCTTATATTCTATTTTATGTCAGGATGCGACACCTGCGACCAGTTTGGCGGGTTCGTGGAATGATGGGCTGATTGAAGCCTATGCGTGGCTAAAAACAAGGCCAGAAGCTCGTCAGGTTTTGCTGGTGTATTATGATGAAGCCTTGCCAGACATTTATATCGAGCATCAGCCATTTGCTGCTTTTGCGATGGCCACGATGATTTCATTAGCGCCTGCCAACTTGATGTTGACGCCAAAGCATACGGATACAACGCCAGCGTATCAGCAGGCTTTAGCATTTAATACGTTTTGGAATAATCCTGAGCAAACTGAATCTGAAGCGTGGACGAAATGCTGAAATTAAATCGGATTAAGCAAAAAGCCAACTATGTCTGGCGCGTTGGAGCGACAGGATTTAGCTTTGCCAGCTTTGGCTTAGGCGGTGTGGCGATTGGTGGTTTGATTGCACCCTTGGTCAAGCTGAGTTCAGCAGACGCTGAGCTGCGAAAGCAGCGTACTCAAAAGGTGATTAAGCACAGTTTTAAAGGTTTTACCGAAATGATGGTGAAACTGGGCATTATGACCTATACGGTTGAAGGTTTAGACAAACTACAGCACAGCCAGCAGGAGTTGGTGATTGCCAATCATCCGACACTGATTGACGTAGTGGTTTTAATTGGTTTAATGGAACAGGCAAACTGTGTGGTCAAGCAAGCGCTGTGGTCGAATCCATTTACCAAAGGCCCCGTGCAAAGCGCGGGTTATATTTTAAATGCAGGTTCCGAACAATTTATTCAGGACTGCGTACACAAATTACAGCAGGATCATGCGGCGTCCTTGTTGATCTTCCCTGAAGGGACGCGCACAGCAAAAGGTGAGCAACTGAATGATTTTCAGCGTGGTGCGGCCAATATTGCTTTGCGTGCTGGTGTGCCGATTCGCCCCGTGCTGATTAGCTGCACGCCATCGACCCTGACTAAAAATGAAAAGTGGTATCACATTCCAGAACAGCCTTTTCATATCCATGTGAAAGTGTTGGATGCGATCCGAGTGGAAGACGTATTGGATGATGTAACGGTCAATCCCAAAAATGTGCGTCAATTAAATCAACAATTACAATGGTTTTTTAACCAAGAGTTATCCGTAAATGAGCAATCTTGCTGATGAATTAAAGCAAATGATTATTGATGTCCTCGCGCTTGAAGACATCCGTATTGAAGATATTGATACAGACGCACCTTTGTTTGGTGATGGTCTGGGTTTGGACTCGATTGATGCTTTAGAACTGGGTTTGGCATTGAAAAAGCGCTATGGCATTCATCTAAATGCAGAGTCTGCAGAAACCAAAGAACATTTTAAATCAATTCAAAGCTTAGTGGCTTTGGTTGAAGCACAGAAAACAGCATAAGAGGTTGCTATGCTTGCACAAGAAACCGTGTTAGAAAAATTACGTGAGTGGATGGAAGAGCTGTTTGAAATTGCGCCTGAAGATGTGCAGTTAGAATCAAACCTAGCTTCAGACCTCGATGTCGACAGTATTGATGCCATTGATTTGGTCGTAAAAATTAAAGAGCTGACAGGTAAACAAGTTAATCCTGAAGACTTTAAAAATGTGCGTACCGTTCAAGATGTGGTGGTCGTGATTCAGAATATGTCGGCTGCATGAACAACATCTTAAAAGGGATAGCAGGGGTCGGATTGATCCTCTATCCTTTTTTTGTGGCTTATGCTTTAGCGCATGGACAGTATGTTTGGGTCAGTGCGGTATTGATTGCACTGGGCGTCTTGCGTCTATTGAGTAAGGGTAATGCCTTGCTGTGGCCATTGACAGGTTTTGCCATTTTATGTGGCGGGCTGAGTTTGATTTTAAGAGATCATGCGTGGCTTAAACTCTATCCTGTCTTTATGAGTCTCGGGGCGCTATTTATTTTTGCCAGCACCTTGATTCGACCGCCTTCAATGATTGAACGTTTTGCACGTTTGGCAGAACCTAATTTGCCCGAAGAAGGGGTAGAATGGACCCGTCAAGTGACCAAAGTTTGGTGTGGTTTTTTCTGCATTAATGCTGTCCTTGCCCTGATCACTGTTTTCTTTGCACCGATGAAGATTTGGGTGCTGTATAACGGCTTGATCTCTTATATTTTGATGGGTGGGTTGTTGCTGGGTGAATTTGTGTTGCGCAAACGCCAGCAGCGACTGCATCAGGCACAGAAATAACAGCGTTTCCGTCAGGGCAGCTGAAACAGTGGCCTCGAACTATAGCGATTAAAAATACGGTTTTAAAAACAAATTTTATGTCTTGTCATTTTCAACACCATCTCCATTCATTGCGTCCCCTGTGTATTCAGGCGGACTCAAGTTTCGTTTCCTTTCACACTTTTTGGTTGGATGTGGCTGAACAGGCTGCACAAATTCAGCAGTTGGAACAGCCTGCATGGGCGCTTTGGGAACAAGACAGTTATGAGTTTTTAGTATTGTTGTTTGCGGCATTGCAAGCAGGCAAGCAAGTGCTGTTGCCGCCGCATCGGGTCAGCGACTTAGAAAAAGAATTGGCTGAACAGCAGATTTATTTTTTAAAACGTTTGCCGTCGACAGCGCCATCTACATTAGAGCTTCAATTTGATGCTGCTTTTTTCAATCAGGCCCAGCTGTATTTTTATACTTCGGGTTCAACTGGGCAGCCGAAAAAGATTCCGCGCACCTTGCAACAGCTTTTCAATGAAGTCTGCGGTTTAGAGGCCAGTTTTGACTTGCCTGAGCAGGCGGTCGCGATTGCTACGGTGAGCCATCAACATATTTATGGTTTGTTGTTTAAGTTGTTATGGCCCTTAGCCAGTGGGCGCAGTTTCTATCAAAAACAACAGGCTTTCCCTGAAGATGTGGTCGATCTTCAAAAGAAAATTGCCCATGTGCAGCTGCCTAATTATCTGATTTCCAGCCCCGCTTTGTTGAAGCGCTGGACCACAGATGTGGTATTGCAAGACTGCCATGGGGTCTATTCCTCTGGTGGAAAGTTGGATGCAGGTGTGCGTCCTTTGCTGAACCGTCCGATTACTGAAGTATTTGGTAGTTCTGAAACAGGCGGGATTGCCCACCGTCAGGCAGATGATGCGCTATGGACACCCTTTGCCAATGTCGAAATTAACTGCGCCAAGCAGCAAGAGTTAGCCGTTAAAGCCAACCATGCCTTTAGCGCGGATTGGATTTTGACCGGAGATAAAGTGCAGGTCGTAGATGCAGACAATCCCAAAAGTTCGTTTCAGTTATTGGGGCGTTTGGATCGCATTGTCAAACTCGAAGAAAAGCGGTTAAGTCTCGATGCAATTGAAGCAAAAATCGCTGAGTTGGCAGAAATACAGCAGTGCCATGTCCTAATTCATGAAAAAGCACAGCGTCAGATTTTGGCGGTGGTGGCTGTGCTGACGGAGGATGCTCGGGCACTGCTCATTGAAAAGGGCAAAGCTTCTTTTACCGCAGAACTGAAAAAAAAATTGCAGCAGAAGCTAGAAAGTATCGCGATTCCGCGGCAGTGGCGGTTATTAACGCAAATGCCACAAAATGCACAATCGAAGCTGAATCAACAGTATTTAAAATCACTCTTTCAGCCGATGACCTTGCCTGTGGTATTGACGCAGCAGTGTCATGATATGCAGATCAGTTATGCTTTGGAGTTTGTGCCTGAGCTGGAATGCTTTAAAGGGCATTTCCCGAACTTCCCGATTTATCCGGGCGTAGGACAAATTGGTTTTATCCAGCATTTTGCCAAACAAAACTGGCCGGATTTACTGTGGTGTAATGGTTTTGAGCAGTTAAAATTTCAGGGATTGATTCAACTCTATCAAACGGTGGAACTGGTACTCAGCCGTAAAGTGCATAAGGTCAGTTTTGAGCTGAAAAATCATGACAAAATATTGGCATCAGGACGTTTGCTGTTTGCTGTGCCTTCAGACGTTTAAGCCGAGAGACAAAAATGAAACACTGCTTTGTGATTCCTGTGTATAACCATCCGCATTATTTGGCTGCGTTACTGTCACATTTAAGCATTTTTGAGTTACCGATCATTATGGTGAATGATGGCAGTGATGCCGATTGTACGGCGGTATTACATCAGCTCGCGCAGGACTACCTGAGGGTCGATTTGGTTGAACATACCTACAATCAGGGTAAGGGGCAGGCGGTGATCACGGGTCTCAAGTATGCCTTTCAATGTAGTTATAGTCATGCTTTGCAACTGGATGCCGATGGACAACATGATTGGCTGGATGTGCAGCGCTTTTTAGACACATCTATCCAGCATCCCGATGCCATGATTATTGGTCAGCCGATCTTTGATGCGACTGTTCCAAAAAAACGTCTCTATGGCCGTTATGCAACGCATATTTGGGTGTGGATTAACAGCCTGTCTTTTGACATTAAAGACAGCATGTGTGGCTTTCGTGTCTATCCACTGGTGCAGACGGTGAACATTCTAAACACAGCCAAGTTTCAACCGCGGATGGGCTTTGACTCGGAGATTTTGGTGCGTTTGAAATGGGACAATGTACCGTTTATCAATCTGCCCACGCATGTGATTTATCCTGAAGGCGGCATTTCACATTTTAATGTTTGGCGTGACAATTTGGGCATGGCGCGCGCGCATAGTCGCTTATTTGGCGGGATGGTATTGCGTTTGCCTAAACTGATTTATCAGAAAGTCAAAGGCTAAGGCGGTCAGAGAAGCATATGCAGAAATGGAGCGCCGTGAAAGAGCGCGGCGGGATGTTACCGCTGATGCTGATGCTGGGTTTCTACCGTTTGGGTGGGCGCTGGCTGTGCCGGGTCATCTTGTACTTTGTGATTTTATGGTACTGGCTCTTTTCCAATACTGCGCGTCAGGCTTCGCTATTGTACTTAAAAAAACTGCATCATTTTGCAGGTGCGCAGTCGCCGTTTCAGGCTGAGCCACAGCTGTGGCACAGCTATACGCATTTAATGCAATTTGGCGAATGTATTTTAGATAAAATTGAGGGCTGGCTCGGGCATATTCCTGAGCAGAACTTAAAGCTACATGGTCATGCGCACTTTCGTTCGCATTATCAAAAAGGTGCGGTGATTGTGGTGTCGCATTTTGGCAATATTGAATTGCTTCGCGCCATCAAAGCAGAGCATCCGCAGAAAATTAATGTGTTGGTTTATCAAAAACATGCCACCAAGTTCAATGCATTTTTAAAAAAACTGAATGAACATGCCAATGTTAATTTGGTTTCGGTGGATGAGCTAGGAATCGAAACAGCACTGATTTTGCAGGAGAAGCTCGATCAAGGTGAATGGGTGATTGTGGCAGCAGACCGCGTACCCGTGCAGTCAGATCGGGTACAATCGGTTGCTTTTTTAGGCGAGCAAGCGCTGTGGCCGCAAGGCGCTTGGATCTTGGCCAGCTTATTGAAAGCTCCTGTATTGGCAGTGTTTTGCTATCGAGTTGATAGACATTTTGAAGTGCATATTCATCAAGTGGCGGAGCAGTTGAACTGGCCGCGTAAAGAGCGTTTACAGGCCATGCAACAGACCACAAGACAGTATGTGCAACTGTTGGAACAGCATTGCATACGCGCGCCCTATCAATGGTTTAATTTTTATAATTTTTGGAATAAAGGATAAGTCTTGTGTTAATTGTTGGGGAAACTCCGCTCAGTATTGAAGATGTTGTGGCTGTAGCGCGTAAAGAAAAACAGGTGGCATTGCCTGCCTCTGCTGAATGGACAGCATTGATTCAACGCGGCGCAGATTTCCTCGATCAGCTGTTGCAAGACGAAGGCGTTATTTATGGTGTGACCACGGGTTATGGCGACTCGTGCTTGGTTGAAATTCCAGCCCACCAAGTGCATGAGCTACCACTACATTTGTCGCGTTTTCATGGCTGTGGCATGGGGCAAAACTTAGACTTAATTACCGCACGTGCTGTGGTGGTGGTGCGTTTATGTTCTTTGGCACGCGGTTATTCAGGTGTTTCGCATGCCTTGTTGCAGCGTTTGGTCTGGATGCTGAATGAAGATGTGATTCCTGTGATTCCCTCGGAAGGTTCGGTGGGTGCCAGTGGGGATTTGACGCCTTTGTCTTATATCGCTGGGGCATTGGTCGGTGAGCGTGATGTGTACTATCAAGGTCAGATCGTACCGATTGCACAAGTGTATGTAGAAAAAGGTATGCAGCCTTTGGTGATGCGTCCTAAAGAAGGTTTGGCCCTGATGAATGGTACAGCGGTTATGACTGCGATTGCCTGCCTGAATTATAAAAAAGCCGAACAGATTTCTTTTGCCAGTACTTTGATTACCGCACTGAATGTTTTGGCTTTAGAAGGGAATCCAAGCCATTTTGATGAAGTCCTATTTGCGCAAAAACCACATCAAGGACAGCAACATATTGCAGCCCAATTACGTGACTGGTTAAACAGTGAAGTACAAACTGAACACCAAAGTTCACGCCTGCAAGACCGTTATTCATTGCGCTGTGCACCGCATGTGATTGGGGTATTTGAGGACTCTAAACTGTGGCTGCGTCAGTTTATTGAAAATGAGCTGAACTCAAGCAATGACAATCCATTGATTGACCCTGTTAATTTGCGGGTACTACATGGTGGACATTTCTATGGCGGACATATTGCCCAAGCCATGGACAGCCTGAAAATTATGATCGCCAATATTGCTGACCTGATGGATCGTCAGTTGGCACAGTTGGTGGACTATAAAATGAATAATGGCTTGCCACGTAATTTAACCGGCTCAAGTCCTGAGCGCTTGCCGTTGAATCATGGCTTTAAAGCAGTACAAATCGGGGTTTCGGCATGGACGGCAGAAGCCTTGAAACAAACACTCGCAGCGTCGATTTTCTCACGCTCAACCGAATGTCATAATCAAGACAAAGTCAGTATGGGCACCATTGCTGCGCGTGATGCCAGCCGTATCATTACCTTAACCGAACAAGTGATTGCGGCACTCAGCTGTGCAGCGGTTCAGGCGGTCAAACTCAAAGGTGTAGATACAGAACTCAGCCCTGTTTTAACAGCATTTCAACACTGGGTGCTTCAGAACTTCACCTATGTAGAGGAAGATCGTCCTTTGCAACAAGAGCTTCAGGCGCTGGTTCATCGCTTTGAACATTTAGAACTGTTAGACAGCATTGCTGTTCAATATTCATAGGAAATGAGCATGCATGCTGATGTAATCATTGAAGTGCCTTTTCATGATGTCGACACCATGAATGTGGTGTGGCACGGGCATTATTTAAAATATTTTGAAATTGCGCGTTGCAAACTGTTGGATCAATTTCACTATAACTATAATCAAATGCGCGACTCGGGCTATGCATGGCCGGTGATTGAAAGTCATGTGCGTTATGTACAAGGCATTGAGTTTGAGCAAAAAATTCGCGTGCGTGCCATTTTAAAAGAATGGGAAAACCGCCTGAAAATTGAATATCTGATTTGCGATGCAGTTTCGGGCAGAAAGCTGACCAAGGGTTATACCTCGCAAGTGGCGGTGCACATTAAAAAACGTGAAATGTGCTTCCAGTCACCACAGGTATTGCTGGACTGTTTAAATGCATGGCCTGAGTTTAAGGCGGAGTAGTGCAAGCATGATTCGATACAAATTTTCTAAGGCGATTGTCGTTGCGTGTACAGCCAGTGTCATGACTTTGCTTGCTCCCGCAGTGAATGCTCAAAATACTGAATTGAAGCAGGTGTTTGCTCAGCTCGGTGCAACGCCTGTGGTGCGTGCTCAATTTGAGCAACAGAAAAAACTGGCCTCTTTGAATAAAACCTATGTGTCCAAAGGTACGGTGCTGTTCAGCAAAAACCAAGGGGTGCTGTGGCAGATTCAAAGTCCAGTCAAAGCCGATTTGGTGGTGACACCGCGTAAGTTGGTACAAAAGACACAGCGTACTAGCAGTCAAATTGAAGTCGATAAGACTCCTTATGGCTCTGTCGCGACGATGTTTTTACAGTTGATGTCGGGCAATGAAGCGGCACTCGCTAAAAACTTTAATGTGATGTCTGCCAATTACAGTCCGGCGCAGTGGAATGTCAGCTTGACGCCGAAAAGCAGTCTATTTAACAAGCTTTTTGTCCAAGTCGATGCGCAAGGTCAGCGTTATGTGGACCGTATCACGATTTTGGAACAAGCCAATAACCGCACCATCATTCGTTTTAGCCAGCAAACGGCTCAACCTCAAACTTTAACGGCTGCGGAAAATGCGCTTTTCCAATTGGCAAAATAAGTTTAGCGTGCTGTGGCTGTTGCTATTGTGTGTCATTGCTTCGGCACTAGGCGCGGCTTGGCTGAATAAAGGCATTAAGATTGAGACTAATATTTTTGCTTTGCTGCCTGAGGCACATCAAGATGCCCATCTGGAACAAGCACAGCAATATGTGAGTCAGCAGTTAAATGACAAAGTTTTTGTGGTGCTGGATGCCAAAACGGATCAGCAACTCGAACAGGCAACGCAAGCACTCAAAACCCAAGCCGACCAAAGTCAGCTGTTTTTACCTGTTCGTCCACAACTCGATCCTGATCAATTTGCCCAAGCGCTGTATCAGCACAAGGCAGGGTTATTATCCAAGACAGATCAGCAGATTTTGCGGGAGCAGGATGATGCCGCATTGACAGAGCAGGGCTTATTGCAACTGATGAGTCCAGGCATGCCGATCACGGCTGAAATGCTCAAGCAAGATCCCTTGTTGCTGTTTCCGCGCTATGCAGTGGGTTTAAGCGCCTTACAAAGCAATGCCGAGATCAATTTAGAGCAGGGCTTTGCCACGATTCATGATGAGCAGGGCATCTCGCGCCTGATGGTACTTCAGCTTAAAAACAGTCCCTATAACATTGCCTACCAAGAGCAGACCGCTGCATTTATCCAAAATATCAATCAGCAACTCAACCAGTTACAGGTCAAGCCGCATTGGACAGGCACGTTACTGTTTGCACAGTTCGGCACCAACTCTGCCAAAGAGGAAATTTCCACCATTGGCGTGGGTTCGACCATTGGGATTTTACTTCTGGTCTGGTTTGGCTTCCGTTCGATACGACCCATGCTGACGGAAATGGTTGCAGTCGGTACAGGCAGCTTGGTGGCCTTTGCGGTGACCTATTGGATTTTCGGCGAAATTCACCTGATGACACTGGTCTTTGGTGCCAGTTTGATTGGGGTCTGTGTCGATTTTTCATTTTACTTTATGGCCATGCAGTCTCAGCATCGACAGATTGATGGCTTTGCTGTTTTAAAACCATTATTGCCGAGTCTATTTGTGGGGCTAATGACCACGCTGTTGGCCTATGTGGTGCTGAGCTTTACCCCGTTTCCGGGCTTCAAACAGATTGCGGTCTTTTCCATGGTTGGACTGAGTGCCGCATGGGTGACCAGTATTTTACTGCTGCCACGTTTGCCTGCGCTAAATGCGGAACCTGCGATACGTGCACTGAGCTTTATTGGCAAAGCACGCAGTTATGTGCAGAGTCGAAATACGCTACGCTATGGCATGATTGCAATGATTCTACTGGTGACGGGTAGTAGTCTCGTCTTCCTGAAAAGCAATGATGACATTCGCAATTTGCAAAGTATGGATGCCACCTTAAAGCAGGAAGATCAATATATTCGTTCGCGTTTTATGCAACAGCAAAGCAGTGAGTATTTTGTGGTACAGGGCAGAACCCCAGCAGAATTAGAGCAGAGCGAACAGCAACTGCTGGAAGAGCTTACGCCCTTGCTACAGGCTGGAAAGCTAGATGCTGTACAAGCTTTAGGGCAGTGGATTCCCTCGCTTGAGCAGCAAAAACAGAATGTTGCGATGTTACAGGCGATTCCTCAGCCCGCTTTAGTGGAATATGCGCAAGCATTACAGCTCAATGCAGCGGATGTTTTAAACTGGCAAGCGCATTTAAAAGACCAACCGTTGCTGACCGAAGCAGTCTTTAAAGATCATCCCCTGCATTTTTTGCAGATGAGCCTGACGCAGCGTTTAGTGATGCTGCAAAATGTGCATGATGTACAGGCTTTACGGCAGCTTGAAAATGCTGATGTACAACTGTTACGCCCAGTTCATCAGCTGTCTGAATTGTTTAAACAGCATCGTGTGCAAGCACAGTGGCTATTGCTCAGCGCTTTGCTAATTTTAGCCATTGGTTTAGGGGCACTGTATGGCAAAAAATCCATTCTGCCTTTGGTGTTGCCTGTCAGCATGGCTTTAATGACCACGTTTGCGATTCAAGCATGGCTAGGTGTCGAGATTAATTTATTCAGCATTATGGGTACCTTCCTAATCATTGGGATTGGGGTGGACTATGCGATTTTCTATCGTCACGGACATGATCACCCGCAGGTAGTGGGCATGGCTTTGTTCCTGTGCATGATGTCGACGTTTTTTAGTTTTGGTTTGCTGTCCTTTAGTCATACCTATGCCATTCATAGTTTTGGCTTAACAGTGTTGCTGGGCGTTATTTTTTCATTTATTTATGCCACACTTTTTACATCCTCCGATGCAAAACATGGGGTGGTTCAACAATATCAGCCAAAGAGCTGAGTCAAAGGGTACAGTGCAATGAGCACCATGCAACAGACAGATGTTTTAATTATTGGGGCGGGACCATCAGGCAGTTCAGCCGCAGCTTTGCTGCGCCAAAAAGGCTATCAGGTTACGGTGATTGAAAAGCAATATTTTCCGCGTTTTTCCATCGGTGAGTCTTTATTGCCGCAGTGTATGGTGTTTTTAGAAGAAGCGGGTTTATTGGAGACGGTTCGTGCCCATGCTGACGAATATGCCTTTCAGTTTAAAAATGGTGCGGCTTTTTTAAGAGGCACGCAGCGCAGTTTTTATGACTTTACCCAAAAGTTTAGTGAAGGCCCGGGCACCACATGGCAGGTACGACGTGCCAACTTTGACCAGCTTTTGGCACAGCAAGCCGAAAAAATGGGCGCGGACATCCGTTTTGGCCATGAAGTCTTGGCGGTCGATGTGACGTCTACACAGCCGATTTTGACGGTCAAAGATGAGCAAGGCAACAACTATCAAATTCAGGGTAAATTCTTATTGGATGCCAGCGGTTTTGGTCGCATTTTGCCGAAGTTTCTTGACTTAGAAAGCCCGTCGGATTTTCCCGTGCGCCGTGCAGTTTTCACCCATATTGAAGACGGTTTGTTGGATGATCCTGAATTTGACCGTGAGAAAATTTTAATTACTGTGCATGAAAAAGACCACCGTGCATGGTATTGGCTGATTCCCTTTGCCGATGGACGTTCTTCATTTGGTATTGTGGCGGAACAAGATTTCTTTGAAAAATATGGTTATGACGGCAGTGCGGACTATGACTTAGAAGCCTTGCAGAAACGTATTTTGGCCGATGATGCCAGCTTGTCGCATGTGCTGCGTCACGCCAAACATGATACGCCTGTACGGACTTTGGTGGGCTACTCTGCCGATGTGAAACATTTGGCATCTGAAAACTATGCACTGCTGGGTAATGCTGGCGAGTTCCTCGATCCTGTCTTTTCTTCAGGGGTCACCATTGCCTTAAAATCTTCTAGCCTAGTGGTGCCTTTGGTCGAGCAAGTGCTACAAGGTCAGGCGATCGATTGGATGGAGCAATATGAAAAGCCATTGCGAAAAGGCATTCAAGTGTTCCGTGCCTATGTCGAATCATGGTATTCGGGTGAATTTCAGGATGTGGTGTTTTCAAAGAATCAAGATGAAAAAATCCGCCGTATGATTGCTTCTTTACTGGCAGGTTATGCATGGGATACGAGCAACCCGATTCATCGTAATGCCAAGAAACGTTTGAGCACTTTGGCCGAATATTGCCGAGAAGAACAACCTAAAAAAGAGTCGCTGACCGATGAAACTTAAGCTGCGTTTAAAGACCGCCAGTTGGGTTTTAGCCAGTGCTCTGCTTTGTAGTGCCTGCCAAAGTTGGATCCCCAAGGCGCAGGGACTCGCGACTCCGCAGTGGGCTGCGCAAAATTATCAACGTCAAGATCAAATCGAAGTGCAGTGGAAAAGCCAGAGTTTCAGCTTTTTACTGTACCAACAGCAACGGGGACAGTCGCTTGACATGTTGGCACTTAGTCTTACAGGACAGCAGTTATTCAAGCTCAGCTTTGATGGTCAAAAGGTAGACGTTGAACAGCGGATTGATCCAATGAAACGGTTGCCTTTTGATTATGTGGTGCGCGATATTTTGTATGCGACCTATCCCAATTTTGCTAGGTTACATGCTGCTCAAAATGCGATCGTACAGAAAGCCGATACCATTTATATGCAGCAACAGCCCGTGTTGAAAATTCAGCAAAATGAGGGGGCAATTGAACTGGATAATTTGCAAGTGCCTTATCAGATGGTGATCAGCGCGGTGAGCAATACTTTAGAAGATGATCAAGGTGACCATCATGACTAAAAATCTACAGCATGTTTCAGCTGTTGGCATTCAGTTCAGTGCGGCGTTGTCGGCTTTGGGACAAAATACCGCTGAACTTCAACATGCCTTAACACACACAGAAAATACTTTGTCGCAACGAGAGGATTTGATTGCGGGGCGTTCGGTCTGGGTCGGTGCATCTGATCAAACCTTAGTTCAAGCAGTGCCTGAAAGCTTAAGCGGTGCAGATTCACGGAATCTACGCTTTGCCCTGACGGCTTTGACACACATTGAAACTGAGATTCGTGCCTATACAGCACAGTTTCCTAAACAACGTCTCGCTGTGATTATAGGTACGTCAACCTCAGGTATCGCGGATAATGAACCAGTTTTAAGAGCGCAGTTTCAACAGTCAGTACCGCAGTCTGTACAGCACCAAAAACAAGAAATGGGCAGTTTAGCGAAAGCCTTACAACAGTATTTGGGTTGGGAAGGGCCTGCCTATACTATTTCTACTGCCTGTTCCTCTGCGGCTAAAGCGATGGCTGCGGGGCAACGTCTACTGAATGCAGATCTGGCCGATGTGGTTTTAGTCGGTGGAGTCGATACCCTGTGCAAGCTGACCTTAAATGGTTTTGATAGTTTAGAAAGCTTATCGAGCGGAATTTGCCAGCCCTGTGGTGCCAGCCGTGACGGCATCAATATTGGCGAAGCCGCAGGACTATTTTTATTGTCTAAAGCACCAGCCCCAGTGATGTTGCTGTCGAGTGGTGAGTCAATGGATGCATGGCATATTTCAGCACCGCATCCAGAAGGACGGGGGGCTGCGGAGGCGATGCAAAAAGCTTTACATATGGCACAGCTTGAAGCAGGCGATATTGGGTATTTGAACTTACATGGGACTTCTACACCGCAAAATGATGCGATGGAGATTAAGGCGGTACAGACCGTTTTTTCAGATGCAACTGTGGCCTTGAGCAGTACCAAACATAAAACAGGGCATTGTCTAGGGGCAGCGGGTGCAATTGAAGCCTTTATTTGCCAGCAGGTTTTATTAGATCAATCCTGGTTGCCGCTACATCATGCAGGCGAAGTGGACGATGCTTTGGCTGGGCAAAACTATGTGCTTACACCGCATTTGAATACACCCATTCGCTATGCGATGAGTAATTCTTTTGCTTTTGGCGGCAGCAATATTAGTTTAATTTTCGGGACGGCTTTGCCATGATGGATGCAGTACAGTTTATTCCACATGAAAAACCGATGGTTTTCGTGAGTCATCTGATTGAAGCCAATGATGAGTTCGCCATTGCAGAACTTCACATCACGCCTGATTTGATGTTTTGTTGTGAGCCAGAAGGCTTGCCCACATGGAGCAGCATTGAGCTGATGGCGCAGACCATCAGCGTCTATGCCGGTTATAAAGGACAAACTCAGGGCTTACCACCGAAAATTGGCTTTTTATTGGGAACGCGTAAAATGCAGTTGCCTTGTGCCTATTTTAGTTTGGGCACAACCGTGCAGATTCGAGTCGAACAAAGTTATCTGCACGAAGGTTTGGGGCAGTTTAATTGTGAAATTGAATATCAAGAACATCGGTTCAGCGCCATGTTGAGCGTATTTGAGCCTGAAAATATGAATGAAATCATTGGAAAACTAGTGTGAACAGAAGAATTTTAGTTACGGGTTCGAGTCGTGGAATAGGTAAAGCGATTGCTTTAGAGTTAGCAAAGGCAGGCTTTGATGTCACGGTTCACGCCCGTTCAAGACAGTCTGAGGCCGAAGCAGTGGCTCAGGAGATTCAAGCGCTTGGGCAGGCCAGCCATGTACTGATGTTTGATGTGAATGAGCGTGAAAAGATTGCTGCCATTTTGGAGCAAGATATAGCACAGCATGGCGCTTTTTACGGCGCGGTGCTGAATGCAGGATTAACCCGTGATGGTGCTTTCCCCGCACTGACTGATGAAGACTGGGATGACGTGGTCTCGACCTCTCTGAACGGTTTTTATAATGTGCTGAAACCCTTGATGATGCCGATGATTCGCTTGAAAAAGAGCGGACGTATTGTGACCTTATCTTCGGTGTCAGGAATCATGGGCAACCGAGGTCAGGTGAACTATAGTGCTGCTAAAGCAGGCTTAATTGGTGCGACCAAAGCATTGGCACTGGAATTGGCCAAACGCAAAATTACGGTGAACTGTGTGGCTCCGGGCTTGATTGAAACCGAAATGGTCACGGAAGAAGTGAAAGAACATGCCTTGAAAATGATCCCGATGCAGCGCATGGGGCAGGTGGAAGAAGTCGCAAAAGCGGTGAAGTTTTTATGTAGTGATGATGCCAGTTATATTACCCGCCAAGTGATTTCAGTCAATGGAGGCTTGATCTAATGAAACGTGTTGTTGTGACAGGCATGTCAGGGATTACCTCTTTGGGGGAAACCGCAGAGCAAATTTTTGAGCAATTTGCACAAGGGAAAAGCGGTATTCGCTATATGCCTGACTGGGAAATTTATCCTGATTTACGCAGTAAATTGGCTGGCCCAGTGGAGTCATTTACCGTACCCAAACATTTTAACCGTAAAGTGACTCGTGGCATGGGCCGCGTTGCCTTAATGTCTGCTGTATGTGCTGAAAAAGCATTGGAAGACGCGGGCTTACTGCACGCCGACATCTTAAAAAGTGGCGATGCAGGCGTGGCCTTTGGCTCCTCTGCGGGCAGTGTGGATGCAGTACGTGAGTTTGGCTCTATGTTGATTGAGCACAATATGAGTCAACTCAATGCCACGACCTACATTCGTATGATGTCACATACCAGTGCGGTCAATATGACGGTGTATTTCGGCCTAAAAGGTTTAACGCTGCCGACCTCAAGTGCCTGTACTTCGGGTTCCATGGCCATTGGTCAGGCTTATGAAGCGATCAAATATGGCAAGCAAACTGTGATGATTGCAGGTGGGGCAGAAGAGCTCAGTGCAGCGGGTTCGGCGGTGTTCGATGTACTGTTGGCGACCAGTGTGCAAAATGACCATCCAGAGACAACCCCGCGTCCGTTTGATGCAGACAGGGATGGTTTGGTGGTGGGTGAAGGCGCAGGCTGTTTGATTTTAGAAGAATATGAACATGCCCAAGCGCGCGGAGCGACCATTTATGCCGAGATTGTCGGTTATGGCAGCAATACCGATGGTCAGCATGTGACCCGACCTGATTCTGAAATGATGGGCCGTTGTATGCAGTTGGCACTGAAAGATGCACAGCTCACTGCTGCGGATATTGATTATGTCAATGCACACGGCACTTCGACCGATCAGGGGGATATTGCCGAATCACAAGCCACTGCGCGGATCTTGGGTAAAAAACCAATCAGCTCATTAAAAAGTTATTTTGGGCATACGCTCGGGGCGTGCGGCGCCATTGAGGCATGGCTGAGTATTGAAATGATGAGACGCAATCAGTTGGTGCCTACACTGAATTTAGATCAGATTGACAGCGCTTGTGGTGATCTAGATTATATCGTTTCAGATATGCGTTCAGCAGAAACGCAAACGGTGATGAGCAACAATTTTGCTTTTGGGGGGATTAATACCTCCCTGATTTTTAAACGTATCTAATAAGATAAGGGTAGAACGATGTTATTCAAAAATATTTGTGCAGTCGCTGTGTTGTCTTTAGGAGCGATTGCATCGGCTCAAGCGGCTGACAAAATGTATGATTTTAAATTTCAAGAAGCTGTAAACCGTGCTGTTGCAGATGGCGTGCTAGATGGCTCAGTAAAATTTTATTTGGCTGGAACCAAGTCGGGCGGTAAGGTGATTGAAAAAGGCTTGGTGACCAATAAAAAGACCAATGGTTTTGCCAAATCTGCGGAAAGTTCATGTGATCACGTACTTCGTTCGGCATTGATTCAATTTCAAAATACAGCCAAAGCTAATGGTGCAAATGCCGTGACCAATCTGGTGAGTTTCTATAAGTCGAATGAAACACGTAGCACCACGACTTATCAATGCGCCAAAGGTACGGCACTCGCAGGCGTAGCATTGAAAGGGGACTTGGTGAAGTTTTAATTTGTTTGGAGGCGTGAGATGAGTTTCCAAATAAGAACAAGCTAATTCCAAGTTCATTGTATAGCAGCAGTATTAGGATGGATTCTTACAACGAGGGATGCTCTATTTTTAGACATCCCTCGTTGGTTCGAGGTCTCAATTCAGCATTTTTGATTGTCTGAGTTAGTATTGCTAATTTGAGTAAGATTCAGAAATGCATAAAAAAGCCCCCATCTTTCGATGAGGGCTTTTTTGAATTTGGAGCGGGAAACGAGACTCGAACTCGCGACCCCAACCTTGGCAAGGTTGTGCTCTACCAACTGAGCTATTCCCGCATATTGAGCAGTTTTTGCTAAAACTTACACTGAAAAAAATTTGGAGCGGGAAACGAGACTCGAACTCGCGACCCCAACCTTGGCAAGGTTGT
>RCUL01000086.1_pt1 | contig 93714 bp, 87 predicted proteins | sample 2167521 | NCBI WGS metagenome assembly RCUL01 (sample SAMN09932745, study PRJNA488358) | compost metagenome | feature: garden; material: soil; isolation source: compost soil in acetic acid-enriched culture | place: Germany: Experimental Botanical Garden Goettingen | collected 2016-01-27
TAAGCAAGCACTACTATAACCAGAATAATTTACCGAAAGAATTACAACAGCAACTTGAGCGGCTATTACCAAAAGACAAGCTCAAGGCGGCCCAACTCGACACTCAAAACCCTGAGCAGCGCCACTTTGCTGAGCTGAATGTTGTTCGACGCAATATTAAAGCTGTGCCTGAATATAGCCCGCTAGAGCATCGCCCTGCGGCTTACCCACAGCGAGCTAGAGTGGTGGGATTAGAGGGTGAAAGCATTCATGTTGATCAATGGGGACGTATTAAAGTCCGTTTCCTATTTACCCGAACTGATGACCATAGCCATGACGGTGGAGCGGGAAGTAACGACAATGACACCGACTCGGCTTGGGTAGATGTGCTGACCCCGTGGGCAGGCGCCGGTTATGGCGCACGCTTCTTGCCACGTGTGGGTGAGATTGTGGTGATCGACTTCTTTGACGGCAATATTGACCGCCCATTTGTGGTGGGCCGCATTCACGAAGCCGAACGTCACCCAACTCAGTTTGACCAGAAAGGCCAATTACCCGACACTAAAAAACTCAGTGGTATTCGTTCAGAAGAAGTGGATGGCAAAGGTTTTAACCAACTCCGTTTTGATGACACCACAGGCCAAATCAGTGCCCAGCTACAAAGTAGCCATGCAGCCAGTCAGCTAAACTTGGGTAACTTAAGCCATCCAAAAGACAAAGCCGAAAGTGACGGTCGAGGTGAAGGCTTCGAGCTAAGAACTGATCAGTGGGGTGCTGTAAGAGCTGGAAGTGGCTTACTTGTTAGTACCCACAAACAGGACCAAGCTCAAGGCGTACACCTCGATGCAAATGAGGCCAAACAACAAATCGAAGGCGGTCTCAACAATGCCAAGGCACTCAGTGAAGTTGCTAAAAATCAACAAACTGACCCTTTAGAAAATTTAGAAAACCTAAAATCCTTTATTGAAAAACTTGAGCAGCAAGACAATGCAAAAGCCAAAACTTTTAAAGATGCAATTATGCTGCTGGCGAGTCCAAATAGCATCGCGCTAAGCAGTAATGAAGACATTCACTTAAGCGCAGATGGGCAGCTAAACCAAACTGCTGGGGACAGCATAAACCTATCTACTCAAAAGAACTTGATTGCACATGCCCAAAATAAAATCAGCCTTTTTGCGGCTCAAGAAGGCGCAAGACTCTATGCCGGTAAAGGCAAAGTTGAGATACAAGCGCAAGGTGATGGAGCAGATTTAATTGCCCGTAAAGCTGTTCAGGTGATTTCGACCGAAGACAAAATTGAAGCGACCGCAGCCAAAGAAATTGTACTCACCGCAGGCGGCTCTCAAGTCAAAATTACTGGTTCAGGCATTTTTATGACTACAGGCGGTAAGTTTGAAGTGAAGGCTGGGCAGCATTTGTTTATGGGGGGCGGGAGTGTAAATAGTTCATTACCGCAATTACCTGAAGCTGATAATCCTTTTGTGCTTCAGTATTTAGTCAAGAATAAAGAAAATCAGGTAGTGTCTGAAAAGCCTTATATCTTATTAGATGATGAGGGAAATATTCATAGAGGGACAACAGATAAAGATGGATTTATGAAGCTAAAAACGACATCAGCCTCACAGAACGTGACTACAAGGATTATGATGAATGAAATTGAACAAGCAGAGGAAGAAGAGGCTGGGTCAGAGGAATGAGTGCATATTTCAGTCGTTTAAAGCTTAATGTTCAAGCTCCATTAAAGTTAAAAGATTTAACTTATAAATTTGTTGTAACGACCAATAGTAATAAGAAAAAAATAGTTTTCGATGGCCGTTTTAATGAGCAGGGTTTAACAAGTTGGACTCAAATTAATAATTTAAACACCACTTTAATTTATGAAATTTATCTACGTGGAGAACTTTTGCAGAAAGTTTCTGTAAAAGCATACCCAGAGAGAAAAACGCATAGTATTTATACGATTAAAACAACAACTGAAATTACAAAGAAAGTTAAAGAAAATATTAAAGAAATCTATCTCAATGATGGAGAAGTGGCTTGGTATCTTATTAAAAAAACTGAAACGATGGCTGATTGGTCGAAACGTGTATATAAAAAACCGTTGTCAGCATCTGATTGGGACGTTCTTCGTGCAAATAATCCGCATATTAAAAATATGGCGCCTATTCGTATCTTAACTCCTGGGCAAGTTATTATTTTATCAAATTCTACAACAGCCAAAGAGTTGCAAAAATATAAAAAGGAAGCACAAGAGGCCCAAAAGAAATTAGATGAAATGAAAAAAGATAAAAACTTTGATGGTCAATTCTTTGCTCAAAATTATGAGTTTCTTTATGACGCTGTAGCTGACAACCGAACTCAACTAACAAATAAAAATATCTTTGAGAATAATGACCATCCTCTAGTTCAAAAATTTGATAAGGATGCTAAGGATAGTGAAAGTGCCTGGGGGGCAATTGCTAAAGGTGGAATTGATGCAACTTTAGCATTCCATGAAGGTACAGTGACTAAAATGAATAAAATTCATGGTGAATTAGCACTAAAAATGGCTGAAGAAAGAGCAAAAGGTTCAGGTTTAGCTAATCCGAAGAACTTTAAAGCGTTTAGAAATAAATATAAAGATTTATACAGACAGCTAGATCAGGTGTATGCAAAAGGGGTTTTTAAATGGGATCAGTCTATTAAAACCAATAATATGCGACGTATTATTAATCAATCTTCATTAGCTAGGGGGACTACTTACAAAGGTGGAATGAAAGAATATGTCGAGAAAATGACTGAATTAGGAAAAATGAGTAAAGTAATAAAAGGTGGAGGATACTTATTTTTAGCCCTAGATATTTATAATGCTGGTGATGCTATTGCCAGTGCAAAACCTGAGGAAAAAACTAAAACAACTGTAGTCGAAACCTCTAAACTTGCTGGAGGGTTAGCTGGTGGTGCACTTGGTGCTTTTATTGTATTAACGGTTGCTAGTGGAGGTACATCATTGATTGTTTTAGGTGTAGCTGCTGTAGTTTCGGCTGGAGTTGGTTGGGCAGGAGGTGAAGGTGCAGGGCTAGTTACAGAATATATATATGATAGAGTGAATAAATGAATAGTTTTATTAATTTAATTATAGAAGATAATAAGTTTTTCTATGCTGCTGTTTCATTTCTATTTCTATTTCTATTTTTCTTTTTTTATTTGTTGCAATATATTTATATATCTTACAATTTAAAAGGAATCTGTAAAATTATTTTTAGCGATGAAAGTCACTTTACGCTTCCATTAGAACCTTTTAATTGTTTTTTTATTAGTGTCTTGCCTATAGTTTTTTGGCGTGAAATATTAAATATAAAAAAAGAAATAAATTTTAAAAAACTTTATGGAAAAGAATTTTATTATCCAATGAGTAAATCTCAACTCAATAAAATGTTAAATCAATATCCTAAATTTTTTCTTATTCAATATATAATATATTTATCAGTAATACTTTGGGCTATATTTATGATAATAGCATGTGTTTTGATAAAATTTTTTTAAATTAAATATTTGGTATTTGAATACTTAAAGAAAGGATCAGAAAAGCAGCTGAAAAATATCACCGTTTAATGCTTGATGAAAAAGGTCGGCCATTTTTACAACAAGAATTGAAAACCATTTCTAAATGGGGAAATAGTAAAGCCGATTTTAAAATACATTCAAGTAGTAATGAAGGGAAGGTGTGATGCTAGACAAGGCTGGAGACTTATTATGAAGAACTATTTATCTTTATTTATCTGCATCTCTACATGCCTATTTTTAATTGCATGTAAGCCAACAGGTTATAGTCTAAAGAACCAAAATCAAGATGTAATAACCCTTCATTTTGGTGAACAAGGCATGCAGGATTTTATTAAAAATAGTAATTCTCCAGTTGATCGTCAACCTGCTGGGATGAATTTTTTATCATTAGATTGGACTCCACCAAAACTAGGTCGAGTACGTGTGATTACTGAAAAGAGTAATTTAGAAATTGAAAATGTGATCAGTGTGCTAGGTACACAAGTAGCTCGACGAAGCAATGATGGTATTCAAATCATGGACATTAATGCTAGCTTGCATCCAAATGAATATACCACGAGCCAAGAAGCCTATACTGCTTATACTAAATTAGTACATCAGATTAATGATAAAAAATGGAAGCAATATTTTTTACCTTTTAGTGCTCGAATTGATAAGCAAGATAATTTAAAGCATATGAATGAAACAATGGGTAAGGTTATCGATCCGACTTATGTATTAAGTTTTAAAGAGTGGCAGGACATTTTATCGAAAACAAATAGACTCGTATTTAACTTATACAATGATGATGCAGAATTAAGTATTAGCCTTCAACAAACTTATCAAGATGATAAAAAAGAACAGTATATGGTGAGGTATAGCTTTGAGAACTTTAAATATGCAGGGCGAAATGCTATCTCTGATACAGATAAGATGAATTCAGAGCAGTTAAAGCAAGCATTTGAAACTGAAGTTGCCAATAATAAGAAAGCCCGTAAAACTGAAGAAAATAATATGAAAAAAGAGGGTTACCATATAGATGAGAGCTATATAGACCCAGACATTTGGTCTTACGTGCAATAATCTGTAAGAAGCGTAATTTATTACGCTTCTTCAGTCATAAGAAATAATTTTAAGCAGCTTGGATTGCTTTCCCACAAAGAGAAACTGTTTCTTGTTTACGTTGGTGTAAGTACCAGAACTGCTCTGCAATGGTTTCGGGATGTACTGTGTAGGTCTTATCTTGTGCGCCTGATGTCCCATCAACAAAACCATTCACAATCACTTGGCTCACGTAAACATTTGAGTCAGCTAGACTATGAGCAAGTAAGTTGGTGGTTTTATATTGGGCGGCAGCAGTAATTGCTAATGATGAATATTCTTTGGCAACTAAATCTATTCCCACTGCATCGAACGCGAAAATTCCATTTGTCGATAAAATGCTGCCATGATTTTTTTCTAAATCACGTAGGCAAGCTTGTACCGTAGCAATATAGCTCGAAACGCGAATATGAAAGCTTTTGGTGAGCTCCAGTGGAGGGGTTTCTAAGATATTGCCCTCAATATCATGGAAAGCATTCCAATGAATATTTTTAATCTCTCCTAATCGGTCTTTAATACGATTAATAAGATTTGGTATGTTTTCAAGAACCGCTAAATCACATGTAAAAGCGTAAGCTTCAATACCATGTGTTTTAAGTTCTAAAATGGCCTTTTCGAGTTTTTCGGCATTTCGTGCCACTAACCCGATTTTATAGCCTTCTTTACCAAATTTATGTGCTACGGCTTTGGAAATACCTGTTCCATAACCAAAGATTATAATATTGTTGTTCATTATAAAGTTCCAAAAACCAATTATTTGGTTAGAAATAGTTTATAATATGTTTTTATAATGTATTCAAGCGAAAAAGTTATCTATAAAAAATAATACTGAAAGAGCAAAACAAAAAATCTTAAAAGCAGTAATGAGTAAGTTTAGTTTGAATGATCCAGATGGTACAACGATTGATAAAATAACTTTTAATTTGACTTATTTATCTTCATATCATAAATTAATTGGAACGATCGTTCCTGTTAAGTCTGCTTATGCGAACAAAAGAATTTGAAATTGATGAAATTGCTGATGCAGCCATGCATGTTTTTTGGCGTCATGGATATGCAGCGACTTCAGTTCAAGACTTAGTTGAAGGTACAGGATTATCTAGAAGTAGCCTTTACAGTACTTTTGAAAGTAAGCAAGGGCTTTATCAAAAGGCATTACAACGCTATGAACTTTTAACTACACTTAATAATGTGAAGTTGTTGTCTGGTTCAGGCTCGCCAAAAGCACTGATTCGGCAATTACTGATTAATGTAGTTGAAGATGAGCTAAATGATGCAGAACACAAAGGCTGTCTGGTCGCAAATGCATGTTTAGAGTTGGCTGGCCATGATGAAGATGTCACTCAATTTGTTGTAAGTAACCTACAGAAACTACAGCATGCTTTAGAGAGTTTATTAATTAAAGCTCAACAATCTGGTGAAATTGCTTCTACTCAAAATCCGCGTGCGTTAGCAAGTTTCTTTCTAAATACTATGCAAGGTTTGCGTGTTTTAGCGAAAGGCAGCCCACTTGAACAAAGAAAGCAATGCTTAATGGATGTGGTCGAGGTTGCTTTAAACGTTTTATAAAACTCATTTAAACCTTAACTATTGTTGAGCTGAATAGTTAAGGTTTTTATTTATTTTAAACTGGAATGATCATTCCATAATGATGATTTTTAATTCACATGGAGAATAAATGTCTTCCTATCCTAACGTTGTAAAACAAGCGTATAGCTATGCAGAGCATGGTAAGTCCGCTGAAAAAGAATTTGAGAGTAAAGCTTTATGAATATTAAGAGTGATGAAACATCTCATCAGTTAACCGATGAGTTTTCTGCTCAATTACCAATTTGGAAACTGTTGGCTTTTACTGTTGCAGGTTTTCTGACCATCATGACAGAAACCATGCCAGCAGGGCTTTTGCCCCAAATCAGCCAAGGGCTAAATATTTCAGAGGCATACGCAGGGCAGCTTATTGCAGTGTATGCTTTGGGCTCAGTTTTAGCGGCAATACCTCTGATTAGTCTTACTCGTAGTTGGAATCGGAGACCCTTATTACTCAGTGCGATTGCAGGGTTACTTTTATTTAATGCGATTACTGCCTTATCAAATGATTATATTTTGACTTTGATTGCTCGTTTCATTGCAGGTATGGCGGCGGGCGTTATATGGGGGCTTTTAGCGGGTTATGTAAGGCGCATGGTCTCAGCATCGTATCAAGGTCGAGCTTTAGCAATTGCTGGGGTTGGGCAGCCAATTGCTTTGTCTATTGGTGTTCCTTTGGGTGCTTGGTTAGGAACGCTGTTTGAGTGGCGTGGCGTATTTTGGATAATGTCTTTACTGGCATTGATTTTATTTGTCTGGATTCGTTTTTGTATTCCTGATTTTGCAGGACAGTCAGCACAAAAAAGGTTGCCCATTTTAAAAGTTCTTTTAATGCCCGGCATTAGAGCTGTTTTAGCAGTCGTATTCCTTTGGATACTAGCCCATAGCATTCTTTATACTTATATTTCGCCTTTCTTGGCTTCGACAGGGCAGGCATACAAAGTTGAGACCATACTTTTTATATTTGGTATTTCTTCAATTGTAGGCATTCTCATTACAGGGATGTTTATCGATCGATCATTAAGAAAAATAACGCTTTTAAGCTTATTTGTATTTGCTATCGCAACAATACTGTTAGGTGCTTACAGCTCTTCGAGTTTTGTAGTTATAACTGGGGTTGTGCTGTGGGGAGTAACTTTTGGTGGTGCTCCAACATTATTACAAACAGCCTTAGCAAATACTGCGGGTCATGAAGCAGATGTCGCACAGTCCATGCTGGTCACTATGTTTAACCTTGCTATCGCATTCGGTGGAATGGTTGGCGGGGGATTACTTGAAAGTCTTGGCGCAGCATCTTTTCCATGGATGATGCTGGTGTTTGCTCTCATCGCGTTATGCACTGTTTACAGTGCTCGTAAGCATGGTTTTATATCTTCATAAAAGATTTTTGCCCTTCATGACTGAAGAAGTGAAGGGTGATTTAATTTTTATATTTTGATGCAATGCTATAAAAAATAGTTAATGAGTTGGTAAAATAAACCGTAAAATACAAATAAAGTGGAATTTAAATTTAACTAATTATGATGAAATGGGAATAAATTCTTTTTAATTTACTTAATGGCGTAAAAATTTCCAAAAATAATGAAAATTAGCTGTTCTTAGAAAAACAATCCCGCAGGGTGCTGGCTAAACTATATCTCAAGGGTGTGATAGGGATCGAAAAGAGTAGCATGCACCAAAACGTATAACGTTAGTGTGTACTCACCCAAAAGGTCTCGATTCGGCTTAGGACGCTATAGATCAAAAGTTTATAGGCATAAGGTTCTAACTTACAAAGTTATAATTGTTGAAGTAAACCATAGATGTTTTCCCTTGACACCCTAAAAAATTCTCTATAATAAAAACGATACTTTACAAGAATATAATTTATGAATAAGCCTTATCTTTCTGCCTTGCCGCATGACAGTCAAATCTCATCTCAATTGAACAATGCTTACTTCCACGATTCGTGGAGTATTGTGCTTGGTCAGCCCGACCTGAATGTATTTGGACAGCTCATTAAATTGTTCCAGCATACTCCGCAGTGGATAGAGTGGAGCATGAATGTGCGTAATAAAATTACTTCAAAGATTGGTCTTAAAGATTTAGGAAGTTTTAAGAAGATTGATTCGAATAAAAAAGAAAATGAATATGTCGCAGGCGATCGAATTGGAATTTTTACTTTGTTGCAACGTACCGAAAATGAGTTAGTGGTTGGCGATGACGATAAACATTTAAATGTGACTTTATCTATTTATAAAAATGAAGAGACTCAAGTCCTCACCGTGACCACAGTGGTGCATATTAAAAATTTACTTGGGCGGCTGTACATGTTGCCTGTGATTCCTGCCCACCGAAAAATAGTACCAGCCACTTTACAGATATTGGGTTAGAGTACTATTTTTATTTACGATGTTATCCATTGAAATCGTTTATATAATATACGTATTATCAATTGCGAGCTGAATAAAATGGACAATAAAAACCAGTATCGCCAATGCGCCGTTTGTGGAAAGAGTTTTCCCTTAAAAGATCTGGTCTCTGGTGAAGTCATTCGAGATGTGATTGGAGAAGAAATCTTGAAAGATTATCCGGATTGGTCTTTTTCAACCTTTATTTGTCGTGCTGATTTGGCGGACTACCGGATTAAATATGTGCAATCACTATTACGCTCGGAAAAGGGTGAGTTAACAACTTTAGAAAATGAAGTGATTGGCAGTATGCAACGGCATGAGCTGATTAGTCGAAATACAGAGACAGAGTTCGATCAAAATTGGACTTTGGGTGAAAAACTAGCAGATAAAATAGCCTCTTTTGGCGGAAGTTGGGTCTTTTTAACTTGTTTTGGACTATTTCTAGTGGCTTGGATCATTTTAAATACCATAGTGATGGTTGTACATCCTGTTGATCCTTATCCATTTATTTTGCTTAATCTGGTGTTGTCATGTTTAGCTGCAATTCAGGCACCTGTTATTATGATGAGTCAAAATCGGCAAGAGGTAAAAGATCGGTTACGCGCTCAACATGACTATCAAATTAATTTAAAAGCTGAGCTGGAGATTCGCCATTTACATGAAAAAATGGATCATCTTTTATCACATCAATGGGAAAGACTTGCACATATTCAAGAAATTCAGCTCGATCTTTTATCTGAAATGAATAAAAAACGATAAAAACTGAATCTGAGTTTCACGTGGAACATGATGAACTGTATAGAATATTTTGCGGTAAATTGGAAATTTCTTTATGATCTGCCGCCATGCTCCCTTGCTGTTTCTACGACAATGCTTTTAAACGACAACTTTGTTTACGCTCCACCACAAGATCCGCTTTCAATTTTATTTGAAGATGACGATTTGGTCGTGGTTGATAAGCCAGCGGGTCTATTGTCGGTTATGGGACGGTTGCCTGAACATCATGATAGCGCCTATTTAAGAGTGCTTGAAAAGTTCCCTTTAGCCAAAGTGACTCATCGTCTAGATATGGCGACTTCGGGTTTGCTTATGTTTGCTAAACATCGTGATGCAGAAGTTGCTGTGAGTAAAATGTTTCAGGCTAGAACGGTCAAAAAGCATTATATTGCCTTGGTACAAGGGCGAGTAAATCAAGAGGGTAGTGTTGAAGTTCCACTCATTACCGATTGGGAAAATCGCCCGAGACAAATTGTGCATTTTGAGTTGGGCAAACATGCCAAAACCTTATTTCAGCCTCTCATCTATGATGAAAAAACAGATCAAAGCCGCGTTTTACTCGAACCAGTGACAGGGCGTTCGCATCAGCTACGTGTACACATGATGCATATTGGACATCCGATTATGGGCGATAAGTTATATCACCCTGAACCTAAGCAATTTCACTTAAACCGTATGGCGTTACATGCCGCATATTTGGCTTTCCAGCATCCATTAAATGGAACGGATGTGGTGATTGAATCGCAGGTGCCTTTTTAAAATTTATATAATTAAAAAAATTAATTTGATGCAATTGGGAACGGAATATATACCCAAACTGCAATAAAAGTCGGGTATTCTTAATGCCGAATAATATTAATACGGCAACAACAACAAGGGATCATATTATGACTCGTGATTACGAACAATTTCCAGACGACGATAACGGCAATGTACTTTGGCAAATGGCTGAAGACGGGGATGATTTAACCGATCTACATGAAATTGAATTTTCTATTGCTTTTCAAGATCAGAAAAATGCAGAGCAATGTGCACTCTATTTACTGTACCAAGAACAAAAAGTTTCACTTTTTCAAGATGATTCTGTTGAGCCAAATGAATGGGTGATTACTGTCTTTGTCAACATGGAACCAGAGTACTCAGATATTGTTGACTTGGAACAATGGTTTACCAGCATCGCTGAAAAGTTTCAGGGTGAATATGATGGATGGGGCTGCATGGCCTATGTCTTTGATGAGGATGAAGATGAAGAAGACGACCTGTTACAGTAAGGTCTAAAATAACGGGTAGGAGATAATCATGAACTTATCTCAAAAACAAATTGCTGTACGGTTTTTAGAGCTTGCCGCTGCTGGTGAAGTCGATGAAGCCTATAGCAATTACACCGCGTCTAACTTCAAGCATCACAACCCTTACTATGCGGGCGATGTAACTTCTTTGAAGGAAGGAATGCGTGAAAGTGCAATTGAAACGCCAAACAAAGTCTTTGAAGTTCAACATGTCATTGAAGATGGTGATTTAGTTGCTGTGCATTCTAAAATTGAAATGCAAATGAACGGGTTAACAACCTTGGCAGTAGTTCACATTTGTCGTTTCAAAAATGGAAAAATTGCTGAGTTTTGGGACATTGGGCAAATACAGCCTGACCCACTCGTCAATGAAAACGGTATGTTTTAATGAAAAGCCCGAAAATGATTCGGGCTTTTTTATTTTATGGATGAATTAAAATTTCCACTGTGCCGAAATTGAGGCATTGAGTGGATCACCTGGTTGAACCCACAAATCGCTATAGCTTGAGACATAGTAAGTTTTATCAAACAAGTTATTCACATTGAGTTGATAACGTAAGCGGTCAGATGGGGCATAGTAGCCATTTAAATTGACCAGCGTATAACTCGGTAAGTTAAATCCATTATCAATGTTATGACCACTGCGCTCACCGACATAGGTGAGGTTGGCACCTATACCGGCTTTTCTTGTGCCGTCTTGTAGAAATTCATAATTGGTGGTGATTGAACCTTGGTGTTTTGGCACATTGCTCAGACGTGCACCTTTTGCTAGGTCTTGGTCTTTTTCAATTTGAGCATCGGTATAACTATAATTGGCATTGACGAGCCAGCGGTCATTGATCTGGCTATTGAAGTCAAATTCAATCCCTTTACTGCTAACTTCACCTGCTGCGGTTTGAAAGTTGTTGTCGATCGGGTCTGTCGTCAGCACATTCTGTTTTTTCATTTTAAATAGAGCAAGGCTAAGCACGCTGTGATCGTTTATTTTATATTTGGTGCCAACCTCATAGCTTTCACCTTTTTCAGGAGCAAAGGTTTGACCATTTCGGTTCATACCACTATTCATCGCAAATGAGCGACCATAGTTTGTATAAAAAGCCCATTGATCAGAGGCTTTAAAATTTACTCCGAAACGCGGACTATTTTGATGAAGTGTCTGGTTACTTTCGGTCTGAGTCAGGTGATTTTTAAAGTCTTGTTCGACCTGATCAAAACGGTTGCCGAAAAGCACACTCCATTGATCATTAAAAAAGATTTGATCTTGTACATTCAGGGCAAAGTAACGTTGCTGTTCTTTTGTGTTGGTGAACGGTGCTAAATCTGGTAAATATTTTCCATATTCAGGTTGGTAAATATCAATAGTGTTTGTTGAACTTGTGCTGTGGTTACGACGGAGTTGATATTGTTGATAGTCGAGTTGACCAAGCTCGGTTGAAACTAAAATTTCGTGACGGGCCCAAGATGTATCAATTTTGCCGAGTAACTCTGTTTGAGCTAGCACATCTTCACTTTGATAATCACGATAGCGGCGTTGGCGCTCTAAAGTACGGCCATCGGCTTGTATGCGTCGTGGTTCGGTCGAAAAGCCGATCATTTGAGCATCTTTATAACTGACGGCACTATTTAGTTTCCAGTCAGGGTTAAATTCATGACTAAGACGTAACTGGTAAAAGTAATCTTTTACTTTCATATCGCCGTCATCAGGTTCACCTGTAAAGGTTTTCGGGTCCATCACAAACTGGTGATTAACGGTGCTTACCCCACGGTCAAAGGTTCCTTTGTGCTGAGTAAATTCACTATCAAAGTCGAGTTGAGTCTGGTCTGAAATTTTCCATGTGAGCTGCGGCGAAAAGAACCAGCGTTCACTGCTGACATGATCACGGAAGCTTTGATTATCTTCGTGAGCCACTGCTAAACGATAGGCCAGTTCATCGTTAATCGGGGCGGTATGTTCCAGACTCATTCGATATTGTTCTTGGCTATTGGCGCGTAAGTTAATTTCACTTTCGCTTTCCCACTGTGGTTTTTTACTATTTAGATTGAGCAAACCACCTGTTTCACCACGGCCATATAGCGCAGCCATTGGTCCTTTTAAAAATTCTAAAGAGTCAATATTTACAATGTCTTTAGGAGCATTAACACCTCGGTTTACACTCAAACCGTTTCGAATCATGGTTGCCCCTAAGTTTGGATCACCACTAAAACCGCGGAAAGAGTAATTATCCCAAAAACCACCACCATAATTATTCTGATGAAAAACCCCACTGACTAAGGTTAATGCATCATCAATGCGCTGAACGTCTTGTTGTTCCATCACCTGCTTAGAAACAAAAGCACGATTGAAAGGCACATCCAAAACATCATGGGAAAATTTAGTCGCTGAACTATTTTGACTTACATCTTCTTGGGTAGTTTCAGCCTGAACGCGTATGGTTGCCAGTACTGTTGACGTTTCTTCTCCCCAACTGAGTGTCGAGATAAACGATAGACCTAAGGAAGACAACAAACCTAATTTGTGTTGCATAAATGAGCAGCCATGAAAGACAAAAGGGATTAAATGTAATAGTATAACGTTACATTATTTTATTGATTATCGCTATGTCTTTAGAAAAAAATATTGAGCGTTTACAGTCGATTGATGCCTTACGTGGTTTGGTCATCTTGATTATGTTGCTCGACCATGTAAGAGAAACTTTCTATTTGCATAAGCAGGTCATAGATCCAATGGATGTAACAGTGACTGAACCTGCATTATTTGGTAGTCGGTTATTGGCACATATTTGTGCTCCGGTTTTTGTTCTTTTAACAGGTATTTCGGCTTTTTTATTTCATTCAAAAAAACAGGATTTGCAGCAAACCCGTGCATTTTTATTGAAGCGTGGTCTATTTTTAATTGTGTTAGAGCTGACATTAGTGAACTTTGCTTGGACAGCGACTTTTCCACCAGATGTTATTTATTTGCAGGTGATATGGGCGATTGGTATTAGCATGGTGGTGTTGGCTGGTTGTGTGAGTTTGTCTTTACCTGTTCTTACTGGTGTAGCTTTAGTGATTATTTTTGGGCATAACTTATTAGATTCTGTGCATTTTACAAATAGTTTTTTACAGAATGTATGGTTCGTTTTACACGAGCGTGGTTGGATCGAGTTTGCAGGCATAAAGCTTCGTACAAGTTATCCTGTTTTGCCTTGGATTGGTGTTATTTTGCTGGGTTATGTTTTAGGCCAATTCTTTAGTTCAAAATATACTGCAAAGCAAAGAAGCCGCTATTTATTGAGTATCGGTCTGGCAAGTATTGGATTATTCGTTTTACTGCGTTTTATCAATATCTATGGCGACCAGCCGTGGCAGCATTTTGAGTCATTACAACTCACTTTAATGAGCTTTTTTAACCTCACCAAGTATCCACCGTCTTTACTGTTTATTTTGCTGAATGTTGGAATCGGTTTGATTGTGCTGGTTGCTTTTGAACGTATGCAGCAATATTCATTTTTAAAACCATTGGTGGTGTTTGGTTCGGTGCCTATGTTCTTTTATTTATTGCACTTATATGTGCTGAAACTGATGTATGTGCTTGCGCTCAGTATATGGGGAGCCAACCATGGAAATTATTTGTCGGTTAACCATGTGTGGATGCTGTGGTTAATCACGATTGTGTTGTCTTTTGCGCTTTATCCTGCTGTTAAATGGTTCTCGAAATTCAAACATCAAAATAAACATATTTCGATTTTAAAATATTTCTAATGTTCAAAATGTGGGTAAAGCGAGTTCAATAGTGGCCTCGCTTTACTTGCTCACATCTAGATATAGAGTTTCTTTGACTTCTTCCATGACCACATAACTATGTGACGATGCTGAAGCGGGGAGTTTCTTTAACAGATCTCCTAACAAGCGGCGGTAGGCACTCATTTCTTTTAAGCGCGCTTTTACAAGATAGTCAAACTCACCTGAAATGAGGTGACATTCGAGTACTTCAGGAATCTCGACTAAGTCTCTGGCAACTTGATCAAATACATCGCCAGATTTGGCAGATAGTTTAATTTCTAAAAAAACGAGCAGATTACGGTCTACATAAGCTGGGTTTAGTCGTGCGAAATAACCCATGATGATGCCATCGCGTTCAAGTCGTTTGACACGCTCTGAACAGGGGGTGGTCGACAGGTTGACTCTCGATGCCAATTCACTGATCGCAATTCGTCCTTCACGCTGCAAAATATCCAGAATCATGCGATCTATACGATCTAGGGGGCGCATAGATATTTCCTCTTTTTTTAAAATTCTTGTGATAAAAACATAAATTTACCTAGATTATAGCCAGAAAAACAGTGAAATAAACTATTGAGGCGGAAATATACTAGTTAAATAAACTGGTGTGCGTGAGGGAATGGAAATGCGCGTAATTGTATTAGGTAGTGGCGTTATCGGAGTGGCAAGTGCCTATTATCTAGCTCAACAAGGAGCTGAGGTCACTGTTCTTGATCGTCAGTCAGGTCCTGCTGAAGAAACAAGTTTTGGTAATGCAGGTCAAATTTCGCCAGGGTATTCAACCCCTTGGGCAGCACCAGGAATTCCTTTTAAAGCTGTGAAGTGGATGTTCCAACACCACGCACCGCTTGCTATTAATTTAGATGGCAGCATGTGGCAGTTACAGTGGATGGCGCAGATGCTTAAAAACTGTAATCCACAAAGTTATGCTGTGAACAAAGAACGTATGATGCGTGTGGCTGAATACAGCCGTGACTGCTTACGTGAATTAAGAAAAGATACAGGCATTAATTACGAAAACCGTGCGAAAGGCACTTTGCAGTTATTCCGCAAAGAATCACAAATGGAAGCGGTTCAACGCGACATTAGTGTGCTACAAGAATGCGGCGTAAGTTACGAATTATTAAATGGCAATGAGCTTGGTCGTGTAGAACCAGCTTTAGCAAATACCCAAGATAAACTTGTCGGCGGTTTACATTTACCGAATGACGAGACAGGCGACTGTTATTTATTTACCAATGCTTTAGCTCAAATTGCCAAAGAGCTTGGGGTTAACTTCCAGTTCAACCAGAACGTAGAAAAATTGATTGTTGAAGGCGATGAAATTAAGGGCGTTCAGGTCAATGGTAAAGTTTTAACCGCAGATCGTTATGTTTTAGCGTTTGGTAGTTATTCACGTGATTTCTTGAAACCACTCGATCTACAGTTGCCTGTATATCCTGTGAAAGGTTACTCGTTGACGATTCCAATTATTGACCCTGCTTTTGCTCCACAATCTACCGTGCTTGATGAAACCTACAAAATCGCGATTACGCGTTTCGATCAACGTATTCGCGTAGGTGGAATGGCAGAGTTAAGTGGGTTCAATTTAGGTCTGAATGAAGACCGCCGTGCAACCTTGCAAATGGTGACTCAGGACTTGTTCCCGGGTGGTGATATGGCACAGGCGTCTTTCTGGACTGGTCTACGTCCAATGACACCAGACAGTACTCCAATTATTGGAGCGACTCGCTTTAAAAATCTGTTCTTGAATACAGGCCACGGTACTTTAGGTTGGACAATGGCGTGTGGTTCAGGGAAATTAATCAGTGACATCGTATTGAATCATAAGACTGAAATCAGTACTGATGGTCTTTCAATTCAGCGTTATTCACACGCGCATGCTGCATAACGGACGTTAGGAAATTAATCATGCCTCGTCCTATTACCGCAGTGATCCACCGTCAAGCCTTACAAAATAACTTGGCGGTGGTACGCAAGGCTATGCCAAACAGTAAGGTCTTTGCCGTTGTAAAAGCCAATGCTTATGGACATGGAATTGAACGTGTTTATGAAGCGTTTAAAGCAGCAGATGGCTTTGCCTTACTTGATCTTGATGAAGCAAAAAAAGTTCGTGCTTTAGGCTGGACGGGTCCGATTTTATTGCTCGAAGGGATCTTTTCTCCTCAAGACTTATTTGATTGTGTGCAGTACCAACTCAGTTTCACCATTCACAGTGAAGAGCAAATTGAGTGGGTTCAAAAGCATCCTTATCCAGCTCAATTTGATGTTTGCCTAAAAATGAACAGTGGCATGAACCGTCTTGGTTTTAAACCACAGCAGTATGTTCAGGCATGGGAACGTTTAAATAATTTAGCAAACGTCTCCAAGATTACGCACATGATGCATTTTTCAGATGCAGATGGCGATCGTTTCGGTCAGCAGGGTATTGATTATCAAATCACTGCATTTGAAGACATTATTAAAGATTTACCAGGTGAAAGATCGGTAAGTAATAGTGCGGCAATTCTGCGTTATCAAGACCAGCTCAAATCAGATTATGCACGTAGCGGCATCATGCTCTATGGCAGCTCGCCAGACTATCCAACGCATAATATTGCCGATTGGGGTTTACAACCCACCATGAGTTTACGCAGTGAAATTATTTCCGTTCAGCATTTAGATGCGAATGAAAGCGTAGGTTATGGCTCAAACTTTGTCGCAGAGCAACCCATGACGATTGGGATTGTAGCTTGTGGCTATGCCGATGGTTATCAGCGTATTTCACCGACAGGTACGCCTGTTTTAGTGGACTCTGTCCGCACTCGTACAGTCGGCCGTGTCAGCATGGATATGTTGGCAGTCGACTTAACTGGCATTGATAGTGCCAAAGTCGGCAGCGAAGTGGTGCTCTGGGGGCAATCAAGTACAGGCGTTATTTTGCCTATTGATGATGTCGCAGTTTCATCGGGTACGGTGGGGTATGAACTGATGTGTGCCGTTACCGCCCGTGTTCAATTTATTAATCAGGTATAAGGAAATCCGAATGTCTAATTCAGATATACAAAAGATCAATAGCAATGAAGTCATGAGCGCCGTGACTGTTTTTAACAAAGTGGTTTATTTGTCAGGTCAGGTACCTAAAAATACCGAGCAAGACGTGGCAGGCCAAACTCGTGAAATTCTTGCAACAATTGATGAACTTTTGGCGCTTGCCGATACCGATAAATCTCGCTTGCTCTCTGCGCAGCTCTATTTAAAAAATCTTTCTGACTTTTCAACCGTAAATGCAATTTGGGTTGATTGGTTAAAAGGGTGTGTTGCTCCATCGCGTGCCACAATTCAGGCTGATTTGGTTAATCCAGACTGGCTCATTGAAATTGCCGTGACGGCAGCACAAAAGTAATTCGTTTTTACTCCAAAAATGATGATGTATCTAACAGAAGGAAGATAGGTACGGTTTATCCAGTCATTTTTTGGTGAACAGATTCAGTGACCTATGGCATACGGTTCGATTTTCGCCATAGGTTGCTGATCTTAACAAAGGAATTCAAAAAGGAATTTTAATATGACAACGGCTCGTCATTCAGATACAGAAAATTCTCCTGATCATCTGCAACGAAAACTGTCTAACCGTCATTTACAACTGATTGCAATTGGCGGTGCAATTGGAACCGGCCTATTTATGGGCTCGGGTAAAACCATCTCCCTCGCAGGTCCTTCAATCCTTTTGATCTATATGATCATTGGAGGAATGTTCTTTTTCTTAATGCGTGCAATGGGCGAGTTGCTCCTTGCAAATCTGCATTACAAATCTTTTGTTGATATGGCTCATGACTTGATTGGTCCTTGGGCTGGTTATTATTTGGGCTGGACCTATTGGTTAGGCTGGGTGCTGGTGGGTATTGCGGACCTTTCAGCGGTCATCAACTATTTAGGTTTCTGGCTGCCCGATGGCGCGAGCTTTTCTCCAACACAACAAGCCATGATTAGCGCTGGCTGTGTATTGTTTGTGATGGGTCTTAACCTACTGACAGTACGTTTGTTTGGTGAAATCGAATTCTGGTTTGCACTTATCAAGATTTTGGCCATTATTGGTCTAATTGGCGTGGGTGGTTACATGATTTTCAGCCATTTCCAAGCTCCTCAAGGTGCTGTAGCAAGCATGAGTAATGTTTGGTCGCATGGTGGTTTATTCCCGAAAGGTACTGAAGGCTTCTTGGCTGGTTTCCAGATTGCCGTGTTTGCTTTTGTCGGGGTTGAACTTGTAGGTACAACGGCTGCTGAAACTAAAGATCCAGAGAAGAATTTACCGAAGGCAATTAACGCAATTCCCATACGTATTATTTTGTTCTATGTATTAGCGCTATTTATTGTGATGTCAGTAACACCTTGGGATCATATTCGCGCAGATAAAAGCCCGTTTGTTGAGTTATTCTTAAATGCGGGTATTCCGGTTTCTGCAATCATCATGAACTTGGTGGTGCTGTCTTCGGTGATGTCTTCGATGAACAGTGGTGTGTTTTCAACCAGTCGTATGCTATTCGGTTTATCGAAAGATGGTCAGGCACCGGGCGCATTTGGCCGTTTATCAAAACGTGCAGTACCTTCAAATGGTTTGATTTTCTCATGTATTTTCATTATGGGCGGAGCGGTACTTCAGTACTTTGTTCCAAACACAATGGAAGCATTTACTTTGGCAAGTTCACTCTGTGTGATTCTATTCATTAGTGTCTGGAGTCTCATCATGGTGTGCTATTTACGCTATCGTAAATTACGTCCTGAATTACATGAAAAATCAACTTTTAAAATGCCGGGCGGCGTTTGGATGAGCTATATAGTTCTGGCATTTATGCTTTTCACTTTGGTGATCTTGGCATTAGAACCAGATACTTTAAAAGCACTATATGTCAGTCCTGTATGGTTAGTCATTTTAGGTGTTACCTATCATGTGCTCTATAAACCACGCATGAAAAAACTAGGACGTGAACTCGTCAACGATCATTAAGTTTTATTAAAAAGCCAATCAATCATGATTGGCTTTTTTTATTTTTCTTCGGTTTTTTATCGGAATAATATTGTTTATTTTTGAGTCAATAGTGCGATTTTGGGGGTATTGGAAAAGTACATATAGCATTATCGCATGCTACACTTCGGCTAATCTGGAGCACCCAGATTGATTAATTAAAATTGCCGTGAAGGCAGTACATAAATAATGTGACTTAAAAAAAATCTGGACAAACGATATATCAATTAAGGAAAAAATATACTTGAACATCTTGTCCTGATGTATAGACTCAGCAACCCACGATATACGGTTCGTTTTTCTCCCTATAGGTTGCTGATTTAAGTTAAGCAAAATATAAAAAGGACTTCTAATATGACAATGGTTCATCATTCAGATGAGGCAAATTCCCCTGATCATTTACAACGGAAATTAAATAATCGCCATCTACAAATGATTGCAATTGGCGGCGCAATTGGAACCGGCTTATTTATGGGGTCGGGCAAAACAATCTCCCTCGCAGGTCCTTCAATTCTTGTGATTTACATGTTAATTGGTGGCATGTTCTTTTTTCTGATGCGTGCATTGGGTGAACTACTGCTTGCCAACTTACATTACAAATCATTTGTTGATATGGCATACGACTTAATCGGCCCAGGGGCTGGCTACTATATAGGCTGGACCTATTGGTTAGGCTGGGTGTTAGTGGGTATTGCCGATCTTTCTGCCGTCATTAACTATTTAAGTTTCTGGTTACCAGAAGGCGCCAGTTTCTCTCCCATACAACAGGCTATGATTAGTGCAGGCTGTGTACTATTTGTTTTAGGGCTTAACCTTCTTACGGTGAAGTTGTTTGGTGAAGTTGAATTTTGGTTTGCACTCATTAAGATTTTGGCCATTATTGGCCTGATTGGAGTCGGTGGTTACATGATCCTCACTCATTTTCAAGCTCCACATGGAGAGGTTGTGAGTGTAAGTAATGTGTGGTCGCATGGCGGCATATTTCCAAAAGGCGTAAGTGGGTTTTTGGCAGGCTTCCAAATTGCCGTATTTGCCTTTATTGGCGTTGAATTGATTGGTACAACAGCGGCTGAAACTAAAGATCCAGAGAAAAATCTACCGAAAGCGATTAACGCGATTCCAATTCGTATTATTTTATTCTATGTGTTAGCACTCTTTGTGGTGATGTCAGTGACACCATGGGATCACATTCGCGCAGATAAAAGCCCGTTTGTTGAGTTATTCTTAAATGCAGGTATTCCAGTTTCTGCCATCATTATGAACTTAGTGGTGCTGTCTTCAGTGATGTCCTCTATGAACAGCGGTGTGTTTTCAACCAGTCGTATGCTGTTCGGTTTGTCGAAAGATGGTCAGGCGCCAAGTGCATTGGGGCGTTTATCAAAACGTGCCGTACCTTCAAATGGTTTAATCTTCTCATGTATTTTCATTATGGGCGGGGCAGTGTTGCAGTACTTTGTTCCAAACACGATGGAAGCATTTACTTTGGCAAGTTCACTCTGCGTGATTCTCTTTATTAGCGTATGGCTTCTGATCATGGCGTGCTATTTACGTTACCGTAAGTTGAGTCCAGAGTTACATGCTAAATCGACCTTTAAAATGCCGGGTGGGGTGTTGATGGCGTATGTTGTCATTGCATTTTTCTTGTTCACTTTAGTGATTTTGGCATTAGAACCAGATACTTTAAAAGCGGTATATGTCAGTCCATTATGGCTAGTGGTTTTAGGCGTTAGCTATCATGTGTTTTATAAACCGCGCATGAAAAATCTAGGCCAAGAAACTTTTGATTAATTATTAATAATTTCAAAAAAGCCAATCAATCATGATTGGCTTTTTTATTTAGACTCTTTAATCAACCAATAAATGTTGATATTTATCGGCTTGCTTACGTAGATAATCCCAAACTAATTTGATGCGCGGTTCATGTTGTAAATCAACAAAGGTCAACATCCAGAACGTATGGGTAAAGCGAACTTGCTGCTCTAACACTTCTTCAAGTTCCGGTTTATCATCTGCCAAAAACTTGGGCAAAATTGCAAGGCCTGCGCCAGCACTTACTGCAATTTGTTGGGCCAAAATGCTACTACTACGGAAGTTGGCATTAAGCTTTAAAGGTAATCGTTCTAAACAGTACAGCTCGGGGCTATAGACCAGATCATCAATATAATTCACGAAGCGATGCTGGGTTAAATCTTCTAAACCGCGAATAGGTGGGTTCTGAGCCAGATAGTTTTGGCTACCATAAATCTTTAAACAGTAGTCAGACAAGCGCGTAATGATATATGGCCCAGAAGTTGGGCGGTCAATTGACACCACAATGTCGGCCTCACGGTGCGAGAGCTTAATCATTTTCGGCACTGGAATCAGGTCGATGGTAAGCAGTGGATACTGGATGGAGAACTCAGCCAGTAAGCGGGCTAAAAACGCAGTACCAAAACCTTCAGGTGTGCCAATTCGCACACGGCCTTGTAGAGGTTGATGTGGTTTTTCAATTTGTAAGAAAGCTTGTTCCATTTGCTCAACTCGAGGAACAAGTGCCATACCTTCAAGTGTCAACTCATAACCAGTTGCTTCACGCTTAAAGAGCGTTGTACCTAAAGTAAGTTCTAGGGCCTGAATCCGTCTTGCAACCGTACTATGCTCTACTCCAATAATACGCGCAGCATTGGTTAGAGTTTTAGTGCGAGCTAAAACCAGAAAAAAATGTAGATGATCCCAATCCACTTTCATTTTTATTGTAATCCCTGTGCATATTTGCACATCAATCGTGCATGAATTTGCGTTGGTGGTCAAAGATTTCTTTGTTAGTCTCAATTGAAACTGAAATAAAGAAAATACGTCGAAAAAGTATTTTCTAATAATTGAACACAATAAAAATATGGCCTACGGAGAGGTTATGAACACAATCCAAAAAATCGAATTGGAAACCGCTAAATTACTCATTAACGGACAATTTATCGAATCTGAAACACAGGAATGGCAAGACATTATTAACCCTGCAACTCAAGAAGTGATTGGTCGTGTACCATTTGCAACGGTTCAAGAAGTCGATGCTGCTATTCAAGCTGCACAAGATGCTTTCGCTTCTTGGCGTCAAACTCCAATTCAAGCACGTATGCGCATCATGCTTAAACTGCAAGATTTGATTCGTGCCAACATGAAGGAAATTGCGCAAGTACTGACGGCTGAACAAGGCAAAACCTTGGCAGATGCTGAAGGTGATATTCAACGTGGTTTAGAAGTGGTTGAACATGCTTGTTCAATCGGCACCTTACAAATGGGTGAATATGTCGAGGGTGTGGCACGTGGTGTAGACACGTATACCTTGCAGCAACCTTTGGGTGTGTGTGCCGGCATTACGCCGTTTAACTTTCCAGCGATGATTCCACTGTGGATGTTCCCAATGGCAATCGTTTGTGGCAACACCTTCGTTTTAAAACCATCAGAACAAGACCCGTTATCAACCATGATGCTCGTTGAACTTGCGATTCAAGCAGGTATTCCGGCAGGTGTACTGAATGTTGTGCATGGCGGTAAAGAAGTGGTTGATCGTCTATGTACGCATAAAGACATTAAAGCCATTTCATTTGTTGGCTCAACTGCGGTTGGAACGCATGTTTATAACCTTGCAGGGCAACATGGCAAACGTGTGCAGTCGATGATGGGTGCAAAAAACCATGTAGCTGTCATGCCAGATGCTAATAAAGAGCAAACCTTAAATGCCTTGGTGGGTGCAGCATTTGGTGCAGCAGGGCAGCGCTGTATGGCATTGTCGGTTGCAGTCATGGTGGGTGAAAGCAAACAGTGGATTCAAGAATTAGTCGAAAAAGCGAAAACTTTAAAAGTGAATGCAGGCCATGAGCCAAATACTGACATTGGCCCTGTCATTTCAAAACGTGCCAAAGCGCGTGTGATTGATTTAATTAATAGCGGTGTTGAGCAAGGTGCGGAGTTGCTGCTCGATGGTCGCGATGTTCAAGTTCAAGGCTATGAGTCTGGTAACTTCGTAGGCGCAACGATTTTTAGTGGCGTAAATACCGACATGCGTATTTATAAAGAAGAAGTCTTTGGGCCTGTACTTTCAATTATTTGCGTAGACACACTTGAGGAAGCGATTGCTTTAATCAATGCCAACCCATTTGGTAACGGTGTCGGCTTATTTACGCAAAGCGGTGCGATTGCACGTACTTTCCAGAACCTCATTGATATTGGTCAAGTGGGTATCAATATTCCAATTCCTGTGCCAGTGCCTTTCTTTAGTTTTACGGGTTCAAGAGGCTCAAAACTTGGTGATTTGGGACCATATGGCAAACAGGCTGTGCAGTTCTATACTCAAACCAAAACCATTACCAGTCGCTGGTTTGAAGACAGCCATGAAGTTGGTGCAGTAAACACAACCATTAGTTTACGTTAAGGGGATCTCGGATGAATATCGCCTTTATCGGTCTAGGAAATATGGGCGGCAGAATGGCCCATAACCTACTTAAAGCCGGAATCAAAGTTTATGGTTATGACCTCAGTGAAGTTGCTATTCAGCACTTCGCCGAGGCAGGTGGCGTGGTATGTGACAGCCCACAGGCGGCCGCGAAACAAGCTGATGTGGTCATTACCATGTTACCTGCTGCAAAGCACGTTAAAGAAGTTTACTTAGGTGAAAATGGTGTCTTGGAAGTGCTAAAAGCGGGTAGCTTATGCATTGATAGCAGTACCATTGACCCACAAACCATTAAAGATATTGCTGCTGTTGCACATAGCAAAAGTATTAAAATCTGTGATGCACCAGTCTCAGGTGGGACCATTGGTGCTCAAGCGGGAACTTTAACCTTTATGGTGGGTGCCGATGAGCAAACTTTTAATGAAGTGAAACCTGTGCTCAGCCACATGGGCAAAAATATTGTTCATTGTGGTGAGGTTGGTGCCGGTCAAATTGCCAAAATCTGCAATAACCTGATTTTAGGTATTTCAATGGCTGCCGTTGCCGAAGGTATGGCACTCGGTGTGAAGCTAGGCATTGACCCACAAGCATTGGCAGGTGTCATTAATAGCTCAAGCGGTCGTTGCTGGAGCTCGGATGTGTGTAACCCATGGCCGCATATTAATGAAAATGCGCCAGCATCTAGAGGCTATCAAGACGGCTTTGCAACTCAGCTGATGTTGAAAGATTTAGGTCTCGCTGTCGAAGCCGCAGGCCAAGTTAAGCAGCCGATTTTACTCGGTGGTATGGTGCAGCAGCTCTATCAGCAAATGTGCATGCGCGGTAATGCCAATCTCGATTTTTCGAGCATTATTCAGCAATACCTGCCTCAAGAGGCATAACGGCAAAGCCAAAGGATGGCTTTAACTAAATTAGACCCTGTCGTGAATAACAACAAATCCGGACTGAGGGAAAAGATATGATGGATTATCAAAATGTTGCACAGGCTTTCGATTTGGAAAGTACTGCAAAAAAAATGTTATCAGGTTCACTCGATGCATTAAATGCTTGTTATGAATGCTGTGATCGACACGCAGGTGGCGATAAAATTGCGCTGTATTGGCAAGGAAAAGACGGACGAAAAGAGCAATATACCTTTCGTGAATTAAAAGAGTGGTCGAGTCAGTTTGCTAACTTTTTAAAATCACAAGGTGTGAAAGCAGGCGACCGTATTTCAGGGCTATTGCCAAGAACACCTGAACTGATCGTGACTATTTTTGCAGCTTGGCGAATTGGTGCAGTCTATCAACCATTATTTACTGCATTTGGTCCAAAGGCGATTGAGCATCGTATTCAGCTTGCACAAAGCAAGTTGGTGGTGACCGATATGGGTAACCGCAGCAAGCTCGATGAAATTGAGAATTGCCCTCCAATTGTGACGGTTGCCGATGTACAAGGTACTCCACTCAAAGCAGATGATTTTAATTTCTGGAATGAAGTTAAGCAGCAGTCCGATCAATGTGATTTGGTCATGCGTAACATTCAAGATCCATTTTTATTGATGTTTACTTCAGGCACTACTGGGCCAGCGAAACCATTGGAAGTGCCTTTAAAAGCACTGATTGCCTTTGGTCGATATATGCAAGATGCCATTGGTTTAACCGAAGAAGATTCATTTTGGAATATTGCCGATCCGGGTTGGGCTTATGGTCTGTACTATGCGATTACTGGGCCGTTATTTTTAGGCCACGCTACTTTGTTTTATGAAGGTGGTTTTAGCACAGATAGCCTATGCCAAATTGTGAAAGATTATAAAATTAACAACTTGGCAGGTGCACCAACGGCTTACCGCATGATGATGGCGGCTGATCCAGCACAGATGGCGCCGTTAAAAGGACTGTTCCGTGTCGTTAGCAGTGCAGGTGAGCCGCTTAACCCAGAAGTGATTCGCTGGTTTAAACAAGTGCTTGATGCTCCGATTTATGATCACTACGGACAAACCGAAGTGGGTATGGTGGTGTGTAATCATCATGGTTTAAAACATGAAATTCATGCCGGTTCAGCAGGTTTCCCAAGTCCGGGCTATCGTGTTGCGATTGTTAATGAACAGGGTGAAGAACTGCCGGCAGATACACCGGGAATTTTAGCTGTAGATATTAGCCAGTCTCCAATGATGTGGTTCAGTGGCTATAAAGAAAGCCGAAAATCACCTTTTGTGGGTCATTACTACTTAACTGGAGACACTGCCGAGTTACATGCTGATGGCAGCATGAGCTTTGTTGGACGCAGTGATGATGTGATCACGACATCGGGTTATCGCATTGGACCTTTTGATGTGGAAAGTGCCTTACTCGAACATGATGCTGTCATTGAAGCAGCAGTGATTGGTGTACCTGACCCAGATCGTACCGAAGTCGTTAAGGCATTCGTGATTTTAGCTGCCGACGCTCAACCCTCAGATGCACTTGCTGAACAACTCAGCCAATTTGTTAAAAGACGACTTTCTGCACATGCTTATCCACGTTTAGTTGAATTTGTGAGTGAATTACCTAAAACTCCAAGTGGCAAAATTCAGCGCTTTTTATTGCGTAATCAAGAAATTGCTAAACAACAAGCTAAAGCAGGGTAAAGGAAATAACAATGCAATTTACCGAAGAACAATTACTCATTCGTGATATGGCGAAAAGTTTCGCCCAAGAACAAATCAAGACCAATGCCAGTGATTGGGATCGAGATGGGACATTCCCAAAGGAAACCTTGGCTCAAATGGGGCAACTTGGTTTTATGGGCATGCTTGTTTCAGAACAATGGGGCGGTTCAGACACGGGCAATTTAGCCTATGTATTGGCACTCGAAGAAGTCGCCGCAGCAGATGGCGCAACCTCAACCATTATGAGTGTACATAACTCGGTTGGCTGTGTACCTATTTTAAAATTTGGTACCGACGAGCAAAAAGAGCGTTTTTTGAAACCTTTGGCACAAGGTGAAATGATCGGTGCGTTTGCCTTAACTGAACCACATACAGGCTCAGATGCAGCAGCACTTAAAACTCGTGCAGTGAAAGATGGCGATGATTACATTTTAAATGGTGCTAAGCAGTTTATTACCTCTGGCAACAATGCTGGCGTGATTATTGTGTTTGCAGTCACTGACCCAAGTGCAGGTAAAAAAGGGATTAGTGCCTTTTTAGTCCCACGCGATACACCGGGTTATGAAGTGATTCGTGTTGAAGAAAAACTAGGTCTGCATGCTTCAGATACGTGTCAGATTGCTCTGACTGATGTGCGCATTCATAAAAGTCTCATGCTTGGCAAAGAAGGCGAAGGTTTAAAAATTGCACTTGCCAATTTAGAAGGTGGTCGTATCGGCATTGCCGCGCAGGCAGTGGGTCTGGCACGTGCGGCGCTCGAAGAAGCAACTCGCTATGCTAAAGAGCGTATTACTTTTGGCAAACCGATTTTTGAGCATCAAGCTATCGCTTTTCGCCTTGCTAGTATGGCAACCGAAATTGAAGCTGCCAGACAACTTGTTCACTACGCTGCTCGTTTAAAAGAAGCAGGGCAACCGTGTCTAAATGAAGCCTCAATGGCTAAGCTATTTGCTTCAGAAATGACTGAACGCGTGTGTTCGAGCGCGCTACAAGTGTTTGGAGGCTATGGCTATCTCAAAGACTTCCCGATTGAGCGTATCTACCGTGATGCCCGTATTTGTCAAATTTACGAAGGCACGAGTGATATTCAACGTTTAGTGATCGCACGTAGTCTATAAAACCAGAACAAGGAATAAATCATGCAGTGGCAAAGTATTTTATTAAAAAAGCGTAATGGGGTTGGACTGATTACATTAAATCGCCCTCAAGCGCTCAATGCTTTAAACAGTGAATTAATTAGTGAGATTAATCAGGCATTAGATCAGCTCGAAAAAGATCGTGAAATTGGCTGTATGGTGTTAGCAGGTTCTGAAAAAGCTTTTGCCGCTGGTGCAGACATTAAAGAAATGGCTGATTTGGCATTTCCAGATATTTATTTTGATGACTTTTTTCATCTGGCAGACCGTATTGCACAGCGCCGTAAACCTTTAATTGCAGCAGTCAGTGGCTATGCGTTGGGCGGCGGCTGTGAATTGGCACTCATGTGTGACTTTATCTATTGTGCCGATAACGCCAAGTTTGGCTTACCCGAAGTTACTTTAGGTGTAATTCCGGGTATTGGTGGTACACAGCGCTTAACTCATGCGATTGGTAAAGCCAAAGCAATGGAAATGTGCTTTACCGCGCGACAAATGGGCGCAGTAGAGGCAGAGCAAAGTGGACTGGTTGCACGTGTTTTTAGTAAAGAAGAATTACTTGAACAAACCCTGCAAGCCGCAGAAAAAATTGCAGCACGATCTTTAACTGCAAACATGATGCTCAAAGAAACCATTAACCGAGCTTATGAAGTGAATCTCACCGAAGGTTTACGCTTTGAGCGACGTATGTTCCATTCAATTTTTGCGACATCTGACCAAAAAGAAGGAATGCAGGCCTTCGTTGAAAAACGCCAGCCAAATTTTAAAAATCAATAAGAGATCAATAAAATGAATACAGAAAATCACTTAATGATTGAGCAGCAAGGTAAGTTGGGCGTTATTACTTTAGACCGTGTGACTCATCTCAATGCATTGTCGCTAGATATGATTGAAGGCATTGGTGCCCAATTGGAACTGTGGCGAAATGATGTTGCTGTTCAGGCAGTATTAATTAAGTCAAATAGTCCAAAGGCTTTCTGTGCAGGTGGAGATATCCGCTATCTCTACGACAGTTATAAAAATGGTACGGCTGACTATAAAGGCTATTTTAGTGCCGAATATAAAATGCTGACCACGCTGCGTGAATATGAAAAGCCAGTCATCGTTGTGCTTGATGGCTATGTGTTAGGTGGTGGTTTTGGTTTAGCTCAGGCTTGTCATATTGTTGTGAGCAGTGAAAAGTCTAGATTTGCCATGCCTGAAACAGCCATTGGTTTTTTCCCAGACGTTGGAGCAACACACTTCCTGTCTCGACTTGATGATATCGGCGTTTATATGGCAATTACGGGTGAGCAGATCAGCAGTAGCGATGCACTCTATCTCGATTTAATTGACTACCATGTGCCAAGCGAGCAGTTACAAACATTGCAAGAAGCACTTGTTGATACGCCAAGTTTAAGTAAAGAAGGAATTGAGAAAATCATTACCCGATTTATTACTCGTCCTGCCGAAAGTGAATTAAAGCAACTAGCCGAAGGCATCCGTAAACATTTCGGTTTTCAACATTTAGATGAAATTGAACAAAGTCTTGAAAATGAACAAGATGAAAGCTTAAAAACTTGGACTAGCAAGATGCTCAGCATTTTGCAGCAACGTTCATTTATTGCCAAACAAACGAGTTTGAAGCTGCAACATTTAGGTCGTGGACTCTCTTTGCCGCAATGTATGCAGCTTGAGCGTGATTTACAGGATATCTGGTTTGAGCATGGTGACTTTATTGAGGGCGTTCGTGCGCTCATTGTCGATAAAGATAAACAACCACAGTGGCAAGAACGTAATGCGGAGCTAGAGCAAATTTTAGAAAAATTGAGCTAAACCGTATTACAAAAAACAAAAAAGCTTAAGGAGATAAAGTGAGACCTGAAAATGCTTATGGTCAGGGCTGGTCATAAGCATAAAAAAGATAAAACAAGAAAATCTAAAAAGGATATTACGATGCAATCAATACATGGAAACGGTTCAAATACTAAAAAGTCGTCACATCGATTAGCAGGCATCTCTAGCATGGTCGGCACCACCATTGAGTGGTATGACTTTTTTATTTACGGTGCGGCAGCAGCGCTCATTTTTAATAAGCTATTTTTCCCAAATCTGGATGCACTTACCGGCGTGCTTGCTGCATTTGCAACCTATGCCGTTGGGTTTATTGGGCGACCACTAGGGGGCCTAGTCTTTGGTCATTTTGGTGACAAAATTGGCCGTAAGTCGATGTTGTTACTAACGCTAATGTTAATGGGGATTCCGACGGTTCTCATTGGCTTATTACCAACTTACGAGTCAATTGGTTACTGGGCTGCAATCGGTTTGGTCATCTTACGATTCATTCAAGGTATGGCAATGGGCGGTGAATGGGGCGGTGCTGTGCTCATGGCCGTTGAACATGCACCCGAAGGCGGTAAGGGTTTTTGGGGAAGTTTGCCTCAAGCCAGTACAGGCGGTGGCTTAATGTTAGCCTCAATTGCTCTAGGACTGGTGTCGTTATTACCTGAAGAAGCATTGTTTAGTTGGGGTTGGCGGTTACCATTTCTTGCCAGCATTATTTTACTGGCAGTAGGTTGGTACATTCGAGTGAAAGTACCAGAGTCACCAGATTTTGAAAAAGTAAAACAGCAGTCCGAAGAAGTTAAAGTCCCAGCCTTACAAGTTTTTAAAAATCATCCGAAGCAGCTCATCACGATTATTTTGGCGCGTGCTGCCGAGAATGCATGGTTCTATATTGCTTCAACCTTTACGTTGGCTTATACCACTGCTCAACTGGGGATTCCACGTCAGGACATTTTATTTGCTACCATTTGCGGTGCTGTGGTCATTCTTTTTATGACGCCGTTATGTGGACATTTGTCAGATAAAGTCGGCCAACGCAATATGTTTATGTTTGGGTTATGCGTATTGGCACTTTATTGCTATCCATTTTTCACCATGCTCAACACAAAAGATCCTGTATTGGTCTGGACGGCAATTGTTTTAGCGATTGGTGTGGTTTTCCCTATTATGTATGCACCACAGGCTCAGCTTTTTGCTCGTCAATTTCCGGCAGAAATTCGTTATAGCGGAATCTCAATTTCGGTACAGCTAGCTGGAGTGCTCGGTGGTGGTTTAGCACCGCTAATTGCGACGAAACTTTTAAGTATCGGGCAGGGTAATCCTTACTTAATTATGATTTATATTGGATCTATGGCTATCGTTGCGATCATATCGACTTCATTTATGCCGCGTGATTGGCAGACTAAAACTGATGATGCTTATCATAAGAAAACAGAATTAAATTTGAAAACCAAAATTACTGAGCATTCTTAATTTTAAGTCCGATGTTTTAAATAGAAAAAAGCCCTAATCTTTGACTAGGGCTTTTAAATTTTAGCGAGGGAAACGAGATTCCGGCTTAAGACCTTAATCTTTGCTATGTCACTAAGATTTTTAGACTTTGATTTAACCAACTACACTTCAATTAAGCATGCAAACATAGCATATCCGTCGATAACCATTGGTGGACCTGCACGATGAGCACGAAAACCCGCAGCACGTAATAATCGCTCTACACCAAGAGGTGAGGTCGTAATGAGTTGTTTTGCGCCTTGTTCTCTTGCAAAGTTGATCGCTTCTTGCAGAATTGCAATAGAGACTGGGGATGACACTGCTTGATTAGCAGAGGTCGGCGGATTCGAGAAATCTACGGCTGAAAATCTTGATAATTCCCAAATTTCTGGTGAGCAAGGAACAGGCATTCCATTCATTAATTGAGGAAATATTTCACCCAGTAAATAGGGCTGAGTCGTGGGTAGTAGTCTGGCACAGCCAATAATATTGGATTCTCTATCTTGAGCGACGACGTAAGCTGTATCGATTTTATCAAATTGATCTAGTTCTTCATTATTTGGACAGTTCAACTCCCAACCCAAATGTTCAACAAATACCTTGTAGCGGTAACTTTTAAATTTGGTATATAGGACTTCTGAAAAATTGTTTTGGAATCCAGCAATAACATTCATTACAAGTGCTTCCACTTATTTTTCAGGCGACTTTACTCGACAGCTGAAAAGGTGGTAACTGTAAGAATTTACAGGTTTCTACGAGAAATTTGGACTTAATTTAGTCTTTGTTTGCGTTGTATTGATTTGAGCATAAATGAACTGTTCCCAAAACAAAGAATCTATTTTTTTTTCGATTAATGTTTCAGTAACATCAAATCCAATATCTGTACCAGATAAATCAACAATCATGATATTGCTTCGAGGTAGTCCAATTCGCTTTAAGCTAGCGATGCCATCTTGCTCAACAAACTCCCAATCCCATCCGGTACTTAAAGCTGGGGTCAGTGATGTTGCCCATTCAGTAAACCCATAATATAGAATTTGAGAATCTTCAATTTGTGTTGATTCAACAGTAGATAGGAGGTGCTGGAGGGGGTAATTCATAAGCTGGTTTTCATTCATCCGAATAAAACCATCTGTTGAGATTGAGAAATCAGGGGGGATTGTGACCATGCTACCTGTTCAAGTGACTTGAATTACAGTTCTATAGATAAATAACATAAATTATTGCCAACAAAATACTGTTAGTTTTTACAGGTCAGTCGTAATCTGGTGGTACACAACGTTAAGTTGTTCTTTAGAAAGTACTTCGGGCAGCGAGTTTTACTTATGCAGAAATTGAGCCATCTATAGCTTCGATATGAGAGTTGCTTGTTGCAAGATTATAATAGTTTAAGTTTTTCATATGTATTGTAGATAATATCTATCCTATTATTAAAATAATATTTTTGAGATCATTATAATTATTCTACGCTTCACCAGATAATAAATAGAAAACTTATACGGAGTGTATTGTTAGTAGAGGTTATTATTTAGTTAAATTAATAGAAACATACAAATAAGGGTAAATAATAGACTTCTTTTGAAAGTAAAAAATACTTATTTTTGGAATAAAATGCGTTCTTTATATTTGAGACTTTCAAGCATAATTCACATATGCAATATAACAACCTTAAAAGCTTTCTGAAACTAGTTTATCCGAAGAATTTACCACCCTCTCAGGCTCAAAAATGTTGTTAATTGGATTGTGAATTCACTATATGCAACTAAAAAAATGATTTATGAATAAGGTCTAATGAGAGTAAATGGAAAATTGGCAAGAGGATTTACTATCAGCATCTCTGATGGTAAAAAATGAATATCAGCTATTTGAGGTCGTCAAATCTACAGCTTTAAAGCTCGGATTTGATTATTGTGCTTATGGAATGCAGGCACCCTTATCTATTGCTGAACCAAAAACGATTATGTTGAATAATTATCCCGAAGCATGGCAGAAGCGTTATGTTAAACATCAATATGTGGTGGTAGATCCAACCGTACAGCATTGTATGCTGTCACTTCAACCTCTTGTCTGGTCGAGCCAATCTGCGAACACGCAATCTCAAAAAGATTTTTGGGAGGAGGCGCGTTCTTATGGTTTAAATGTCGGTTGGGCACAGTCAAGCCGTGACTTTATTGGTACAAGGGGAATGTTAACACTAGCAAGATCCACTGACCAATTATCTGAAAAAGAACAGAAAGCTCAATATACAAATATGTATTGGCTGTCTCAGACAGTGCATTCCAGCATTGCTAAAATTGTGAATGATGCAGAATTTGCTCAGTTTAATCTTTATTTAACGAACCGGGAAAAAGAGGTTCTACGTTGGACTGCGGAAGGTAAAACGTCAGCAGAGATAGCTCAGATTCTCGGGGTGGCTGAAAGAACCATAAATTTTCATCTTGGAAATTCAATGCAGAAGCTAAATGTGAATAATAAAATTTCAGCAGCTATTCGAGCTGTGATGTTGGGGATTTTATAGAGGTAGATATATATAAAATAGAGAAATTTAATATTGGATTTTAATAAAATAAATTATTATTAGATGTATATTTAAAATAAAATTAATTATTTAAAAAGTATTTTTTTAATTTAATAAAATTTTAATTAAAATGGAATTTTTGTGGAGAAGAACTATTTACTTTGGAATTTATATTTTAAATTTGAATTAATGGGATGCTTTTATTGTTCTAATATTATTAATAAATAATTTTTTTGATTAATGTTCTTGCTATAAAATTGAGTGTTCATATTTTATGAGTCATTGGTAGATGAAACGTATTGATTTATAGGTTTATATATTGGTCACAATACTGTACATAATTTTAAGCTATTCAAATACAATTTAAAGCAGATTCCTTTATGAGCTTTATCCTTGTAAATAAAGGCTATTAGAGGATTTTTCCTGAATCTTTTATTGCCCTTTAAAAGAGAAAGCACACAGTAAATTAGATCTTAAATACAAGATCTACAATCAAGAGAACAATAAAATAAGAATATGGACTGGTTGTAACTTGGCAGGCTAGAAACCTTGTTAAATATTATTGAAATAGATATGAAAGATTGAATTTGAGTTTTAATTTAATTTCCAGCTTTCACAAAATTGACTGAATAAAAATAATTTATGAAAGAGATCTAGTGTCTTAATTTTCAATAAATATAGGCCAACCTGTAAACCCTTACAGGTGTAATAAAAAACACTCGCACATAAAATATAATGTGAATTTATATTTTAAACAAAAAAAGTATATTCATTTTTTATTAAAAGCCCCAGCTAGACATGTAATTTCTGAATTAGCGAGTTTTAAGGGTGAATTATAAATAATTGGAGTTAAGTTATGGCTGTAATGGGTACGGATAATATCATTGCAACTTTGGAATCCCACGCAAATTTAAATGGAGGCAAGATTGCTTTTGAATATTTGGGACGCCAATCTGGTGGTATTCAATCTCTGACGTATGCAGATCTGAACGAGCGGGTTCAATATCAAGCTCAAATATTATTGAACCTTGTAGACAGTGGCGATCGTGCCGTATTGCTGTTCGAGCCTGGACTGGACTTTATCGTATCGTTCTTTGCTTGTCTGAAAGCTAAAATTATCGCAGTACCTGTCAGCTTGCCTTTTAATCGCAACGGTTTTTCTAATATTTTGAATATTATGAATGACTGTGAGCCAAAGATCGTACTCACAACTCAGAAGATTCTTGAGCTATCAGGTCTGATCACATTAAAAGCTCAAAATGAAAATTTAATATTGCATGCCGTTGACGCCCAATTGCAACGTGACTTGGTGGAAAAGGATTTTCCACATATTGCTGAAGATGATATCTGCTTCCTTCAATACACTTCAGGGTCAACTGGTTGGCCTAAAGGGGTAATCGTCACCCATAAAAACATCATGGCAAATGAAGTCATGATTGCTGAAGCTTTTGGTACACAAGCCGATGATATCGGTCTTACATGGTTACCTGTCTATCACGATATGGGATTGATCGGCTCGGTTTTACAGACCGTGTATGTAGGTCTGACTTGCTATGTGATGTCACCGCTGGATTTTATCCGTAAACCTCTTAAATGGCTGCAATTCATCAGCGAAAAAGGGGTCACGATTAGTGGTGGGCCAAACTTTGCCTATGAATTGTGCCTACACCGCATCTCGGATGATGAGGCTGCATCGCTTGATCTGAGCCGTGTGCGTGTGCTGTTTAACGGTGCCGAGCCGATCAAGGCCAACGTCATGCAGCGTTTCATGGAGAAGTTCAATACTCAGTCGCAATTGAGACTAGATACTTTCTTGCCATGTTATGGCTTGGCAGAAGTTACGCTCTTAGTCAGTGGTGTAACTGGTCCTCTCAATGCTATCTCGATAGACCGTGAAAAGTTGAATGCCAATTTGGTGCAGACCAGCCAAGATCAGACAGCTGTGCAAGTGGTGAGCTGTGGCAAGATCTCAGCACACATTGATTGCCGTATCGTCAATCCGCATACCCACAAAGAGGTGGGGGCTGATGAAGTCGGTGAAATCTGGTTAGCAGGCGAGAGTGTCACTGCGGGTTACTGGCAGAAGCCTGAGGTCAATCAGGAAACCTTTGCTGCAACCATTCTCAATAAAGCAGGTAAGCCTAGTCAAGTGCATTACTTAAGAACTGGTGATATGGGTTTTATCAAAAACGGAGACCTGTATGTAACTGGTCGCCTTAAGGATGTGATCATCATCCGTGGCAAAAACTATTACCCGCAAGATATCGAGTGCTCCGTCGAAGTGGCGCATCCTGCTGTCCGTAAAGGCTGTGTCGCAGCAGTGAATTTCGGTAATTCTGACGGTGTTACGGTTGTGCTTGAGATCAAGAAGAAGTCGATAGACAAGGCACTTAATTTTGAAACCATCAGAACTCAGGTTAAAGAGCAAGTGGCGGCTGATATCGGCCTGCCTGTAGAAGGTGTTTATTTGCTGCATCAAGGTCGGATAAACAAGACCACTAGCGGCAAAATCAGAAGAAGAAAAATTAAAGAGCAAATCGAGCGCGGTCAACTGATCTGTTTAACCCATCCAAACCGTAGAACAGTGATTGCTCGAAACTATGTCAAGAACGGCTTAGAAGTCATCCGTGATCGTGAGCAGCGGGGGCAGATGATTCGTTATAGCTCCAATCTACTTAACTCAATGATCAAAGAACGAGAAGTGCGCGCGCTCATTTTTAATCGACTCAAAAGTGCTTTGTTTTAATCCTTACCCTTTAATCATTTGAGCAAAAACTCATGTCACTTACGTCCAATTTGCGGCAGTTTCAATCTGCTGCTCGTCTGGAGCAAATTTTAGGCTCCGTACATGATACCAATAATGATTTTTCTTGGTCCGCGGCCATCGAGCGTGATGAGAAGGAGCAGTACCCTCAGCGTGCTGTTGACTTTCTGAATGCTGTGGGCATGAACCGTTTTTATGTACCTTCAGAGCTTGGAGGTCGCATGGAAATTGGTGAAGAGTTGCTATATTTACATCGCGTACTTGCACGACGTGATCTAACAATCAATTCGACCTATAGCACTAATGCTTGGTCTGTGATCGTATGGATCGGCGGTAATACTAATCAATGCGAAAACATCGCTAGTCGGATTTTGAGTGGTGCTGCACCAGCGCTTGCTTATAGCGAGAAAGCGCATGGAGCCGATCTGTTATCCAGTGAAGTAACTGCACAAGCTGTCGAGAGCAAGTACGTCTTAAATGGTGAAAAATGGTCAATCAATCGTGCGACTCTAGGCGATTCTTTAAGTCTGATTGCTAAAACATCAGATGATCGTGGACCGCGTAGCCTGAGTGCATTCTGGCTTGATAAGCGTCACATGGCTTCTAAAGGAACCTATAGCCTGAACCGCCTGCCGACGGTGGGTATGCGTGGGCTAGATATTAGCGGTATTGGCTTTAACAATGCTGAAATTCACAAAGATGCCCTGATCGGTGAAGAAGGTCAGGGATTGGAACTTGGACTCAAGACGCTACAGGTGACGCGTGCATATTGCAGCAGCTTCTCTCTGGGTGCGGGCGATACGATGCTGCGCATCGCGACCGAGTTTGCTATCGAACGCGAGTTGTATAACAAAAAAGTAATAAGCATTCCGCTAGTACGTGAGCAACTTGCTACAGCCTATGCCTATCTGTTAGCAGCTGAGGTGTTATCACTCGTTGGCGCGCGTGGGCTACACGTCTGTATCAATCAGTTCAGCACATGGTCACCGATCATTAAGGTATTGGTACCTGAGTATGTAGAGTCACTGGCCAAAATTACTTCCTCAGTGCTTGGGTCGCGTTTTTTCTTAAGAAATGCATATGCTGATGGAATGTACCAGAAAGCTTTCAGAGATCATCTGATCGTTAGTGTATTTGACGGCAGTAGCACCGTCTGTCTAGACAGCCTGAGTTTTCAGCTCAAATCTGCCAATAAAGGACGTAGCAAAAAAGCCGACCATCTCGACCAAGCCGAAGCTAAAGCACGTTATCGCCAGTTGTATGACTTGCAGGTGGAAAACGACGCTATTGATTTCCGCGAGCTTGAGATTTTCAACCGAGATGGTGACTTGGTGATGGAGTCACTGAGAACGATCATCGAGATGCTCAACGATGCTGACGTTACAGTGGGGCTGGCTGCTGAGACCCTGTCCACGCTACGTGAGCGTGCTGATCAGCTTCTTATCGAGCAGCGCACGCTAGATCAAAAAATTCAAGATTATTTCTCAAGTTCAGAAGCGGCTAAAGAGTTCGAAACATTACGTTTCAGCTTAGCCCGCGACTATGCCGAGCTGTTTGCTCGCATTGCTGTGCTGGGTTTCTGGGTCTTTAACCGTCGTGGCTTAAGACCTGCTTTGCAGGATGGTGCATGGCTGATCATTTTCCTAAATGCTGCTGAAGGGCAGACGTCCCCTCCAATGACATCACTGCGTGAAAGCACATTGGCAGATCTGCTAGACCGAATTTCAAACAACCATATGTTATCTGTCATCGATTTTGCACTGGCACCGCGTGATGCCAAACCGGTTAAAGAGGATATTACCCCATGAATAAAGATAAAGCTTACTGGAGCGAAATCATTCGCACGCTAGTAGCCAAAGAAATGCGCGTAGAGCCCCAGACTCTTGATCCACAGAAAAAATTTACCAGTTACGGCCTTGATTCGATCGTCGCTTTGTCGGTGTCTGGGGATCTAGAGGATCTGACACAACTGGAACTTGAGCCGACACTACTATGGGATTACCCAACAATTAATGCGTTGGCTGAATATATCGTTTCTCAGTTGCAGCAGGGAGTTGCTTCGTGAACAACCTTGTACGACTGGAACCTGCAATTCTATCGCGCCATGCGATTTCTGCAGAACAGCTCGGCATCTGGTATATCCAGCGGCTTGAGTCGACTTGCAGTGCCTACAATATGGTGGTGGCCTTTGATGTGAAGGTTAACCAACCATTAGGCAACAAGCCGATGGAGATTCTAGAGGCGGTAATGCATGATTATCCGCTGCTGCGTGTAAGCATGCCTGCCAATGATCAGGGTATTGAGCAACTTATCTGGGATCGTATCTATCCTAATATTATCGTGTCGGATGCCCGCCATGTCGATATATCTGATTTGACGCAATTAGTCGAGCAGGATACGAAGCAGCCCTTTGATCTGACCCAGCCACCGCTGTGGCGTATTCATTGCTATGAGCGCGGTCAAAATCACTATGTGATTGCGGTTGTGATTCATCATGCCTTAATGGATTTCTGGTCGATTGGTCTCTTGTTGCGTGATGTTTGCAAACGTTTTGGACTAGTTACAGAGTCGGATACAGTGAACGGAATCGAGTTTGCACAGTATGCAGATAAGCAGCAGAGTACTGTGACCGATGATGCTGATGAGAGTCTACTCTTCTGGAAAAATGCGTTGCAACATGCACCACACGTGCATAGCATTCCGCTTGATTATCCACGTCCAGCTGTGCAGCAACATAAAGGCAGCTCACTGGTTTTCCGTGTGCCTGAGTCAGTGTCGTCTGGTCTTGTGAACTTGGCGAAAGATTATGAGATCACGCTGTTTGGACTCGTACTATCTGGCTTTTATATCCTGCTACATAAACTGTCGAATGAAAATGATCTCGTTATTGCCACACCAGTAGCTGGTCGACTTGAACGCTCGCTGCGCAACGCACTAGGGCAGTTTGTTAATACGATTGCTATTCACATGGACATCGATGCTGATCAGACTTTACGTCAGTTTACACAGCAAGTGCAGGAACAGTTAAGACAAAGTCTCAAGCATCAAAAAGTTGCCTTTTCCAGAGTGGTTGAGGCTGTTTCACCAAAGCGTGATGGCAGTATTAATCCATTGGCGCAGGTGGGAATGTTCTGGGAACGTCTAGGCGGCATGGATGAGTTTAAAGAACTACTCTTGCCAATCCAGACCCCAGCGACTTTGGTTGGTCAAGAGCTGACGTTAGGAAGTTTTCCAGTTCGCCAGCAAGAAGGTCAATTGGATCTTACGCTGGAAATGGGTGGTGAGTATCAAGGCGAACTCGTTGGCGTATTGAAATACAACTCTGAGCTATTTTCTGCACAATCTGCCGATAATATGGTGCAACTGCTGCAAGCTGTACTATCAGAAATGGTGGCTCATCCTGAGCGTAAGATCGTTGAATTAGATATCGCACCTGATTATAAGGATGGTATCCAGTTCGATGCCCTACGTGGACAGGCTACCGATTATCCTCAACATGATCTATTAGGAATGATTCTAAAGCAGATCGATGAACGTGGTGATCATCATGCTCTGACCTCGAAGGATCATGCGGTTAGCTATCGTGAGTTAGGTCAACATATCGCTGGTATTGCTGAATATTTGCGTGCGCACGGCGTTACCCGTGGTGATCGTGTAGGTCTGATGTTAGACCGTACGGCATTATTACCAGCAGCAATCCTCGGGATCTGGGCGGCAGGGGCAGCCTATGTACCACTAGATCCTAATTTCCCAAGTGAACGTCTACATAACATCATCGAAGATGCTGAACCTAAAGTAATCTTGACTCAAACCGAGTTGATGGATGCTCTCACAGTTTCTGTACCGCGTTTGGATATCAATCAAGCTGGTGTTGTGCCCCTTGAGCAAGTACGCGAGACGCTTGCCTTTGGTGAGACCGCTTATGTGATGTACACATCAGGCTCGACAGGTAAGCCAAAAGGTGTACGTATTGGGCATCCTTCAATCATTAATTTCTTGTTATCCATGAATGATAGATTGCAAGTAACGACTGAGACTCAGTTGTTAGCAATCACCACTTATGCGTTTGATATTTCAATTCTTGAGTTACTGATTCCACTGATGTACGGCGGTGTAGTACATGTTTGCCCACGTGAGGTATCACAAGACGGCAATCAATTGGTAGATTATCTAAATGCTAAGTCTATCAATATCTTGCAGGCAACGCCGGCTTCTTGGAAGATGCTTTTAGATAGTGAGTGGATTGGCAATGCGGGGTTGACTGCACTTTGTGGAGGCGAAGCGCTAGATACTATTCTGGCAGAAAAACTGCTGGGTAAAGTTGGCTGTCTCTGGAATGTTTATGGCCCGACTGAAACTACGGTATGGTCAAGTGCGGCTCGTATCACTGATGCAAAATTTATTGATTTAGGCGAACCACTGGCGAACACCCAGCTTTATGTCCTTGATGAACAGCAGCGTTTAGTCCCGCCAGGCGTTATGGGAGAGCTTTGGATTGGAGGTGATGGTCTGGCAGTCGATTACTGGCATCGACCTGAACTGACAGATGCGCAATTTAGAACTTTGTCATCTCTACCAAATGCCGGTCGACTCTACCGAACAGGGGATAAAGTCTGTCTGCGTACAGATGGACGCTTGACTCATCATGGACGTCTAGACTTTCAAGTCAAGATCCGTGGATTCCGTATCGAACTAGGTGAAATCGAGAATGTTCTCAAACAGATCGACGGTATCACAGATGCAGTAGTGCTGGTTAAGACCACAGCTGACAACGACCAGAAACTGGTGGCGTATGTGACTGGACATGAGATTGACATTGCTAGTCTGAAAAAGACGATGCAAATCCATCTTCCAGCTTACATGGTGCCAAATACGTTTATTACATTGGACCAGTTTCCAATGACGGCTAACAATAAGCTAGATCGTAAAGCGTTTCCTGAGCCTGTGTTTGAGCAAAGTAACGATTATGTTGCGCCACGTGATCCGATTGAAATTGAACTCTGTACTACCTTTGAGCAGATTTTGTCGGTTAAACGGGTTGGTATACATGATGACTTCTTTGACTTGGGTGGACATTCGTTACTGGCTGTGAAGCTTGTTAATCACCTCAAAAAAGCATTTGGTACCGAACTATCAGTTGCTTTGCTGGCGCAATATTCCACTGTGGCGAGTCTGGGCGAGATCATTCGTGAAAATAAAGAAATTAAGCCTTCCATCGTAATTGAACTGCGCCGTGGAACTTACGAGCAACCGCTGTGGCTGTTCCATCCAATTGGTGGCAGTACCTTCTGTTATATGGAACTTTCGCGTCATCTCAATCCGAATCGTACCTTGCGCGCTATTCAGTCTCCTGGACTAATTGAAGCAGATGCAGCAGAAGTAGCAATCGAAGATATGGCGACGCTCTATATTGCTGAAATGCAAAAGACGCAGCCTGAGGGACCTTATTTCCTCGGTGGCTGGTGCTTTGGCGGTGCGATTGCATACGAGATCAGTCATCAGTTGCGTCAAATGGGGCAGCAGGTCACAGGGATTGTCATGATCGATACCCGAGCTCCAATTACAGAGAATGTGCCTGAAGATGCCGACGATGCGATGCTTTTGTCTTGGTTTGCCCGTGATCTGGCTGCGCCTTATGGCAAGAAGTTGACGATACCAGCGCAATACTTGCGTGAATTGAGTCCAGATCACATGTTTGATCATGTGCTTAAAGAAGCCAAGGCCATCAATGTTCTGCCTCTAGATGCAGACCCATCAGATTTCCGACTTTACTTTGATACCTATTTGGCGAATGGCATCGCACTCCAGACCTATTTCCCAGAGCCTGAAGATTTTCCGATCCTCTTGATTAAGGCTAAAGATGAGCTGGAAGATTTTGGCGAAAGTTTAGGCTGGGACCAACTGGTCAAAGACACATTTACACAGGTGGATCTGCCTGGTGACCATTCATCAATTATGTACGCTGAGAATGTCGTGGCTGTTGCCCAGACAATTGATCAGATGTATCCAATTCCCGCATAAGAAATACAAGAAGGTAGAACCACTATGGTGACCATAGAACATGCTTTCCTCATACCGGCCGAGATTGACAAGGTTTTCAACTATCTTGCAAACCCAGCCAATGATGCAGGCTGGCAATTGTCGTGTAAGCATTCTGAACTGCTAGACAATACTCCGCGTGTGGGCAGTAAGTATGAAATCGGTTTTAGCTTTATTGGACGTGAGATGTCCTTTAAAGGTGAAATCACACATCTAGTACCGAACGAATTGTATGCGTTCAAAGTAGTGGAAGGACCTTTTCACTACACAGGTACTTACCGCTTCAAACCACATCCAGAAGGTACATGGATTGAATGGGTGTTTGAGGCTGAGCCAGGCAGCTTTTTTGGTGTATTGCCCCCAGCACTGCTAAAAAAGATGGTCCTCGCCCAGTTTAAGAAAGATGTTGCTAATCTTGAAGCATTGGCTCAGAAGGGCGAAGCCTATGAGTCGGTTGGTAAGCAGACGCACGAGACCAATAAACCACGCCGTAAGACTCATCAGGTGATGGAACAATATGCGCGTTGGATTCTCAAACATCGCCGTATTGTACTGACGGTGGTGATGCTTTTGACGATTGCACTGGCGTATCTCGCATCTGGCGTGAAAATTATTATTGACCCAGATGCGCTTGCGCCCAAAGGACATCCTTATATCACCTCGACCAAGCTGATAGAAAAGAAATTCGGCTCCAAGTACATGGTCGTGATTGGTATTACACCGAAGCAGGGTGATATTTATCAGCCGCAAGTGTTAGAAAAAGTTAAACGCATTACCGAAGAAGTTGATAATGCTCCGGGCGTGGTTCGATCCACTCTGATGAGTCTGGCTGCACGTCAGGCCAAAGGGATCACCGCCAATTCGGATGGATTTGATGCCAAGAAACTACTGCCGAACAGTTCTGTGACCGAAGGTGATGTTGATCAACTGAAAAAACTGTTGGCGCTGAATCCAATCTACATGAATTCAGTCGTATCTAAAGATCAGAAAACTGCTGCTATTTTGCTTGAGCTTGAGGAAAGCCCAGAGGGCTTCCAAAAGATGATGGGCCCGATCAACAAAATCGTAGCGGCTGAACAGTCTAAGGATATGACCATCAGTGTCGGCGGCAATCCTGTTTATTTGGATAAAGCTGAAGATTACTCTAAACGGATCAATATATTATTCCCGATTGCCATACTGGTCATTGGGTTATTGCACTTCGAAGCATTCCGCAGTAAGCAGGGTTTGATCCTTCCACTAGTTACAGCTTTACTGGCTGTGGCATGGGGTATGGGTATGATGGGTCTGTTCAAACAGCCAATGGATATTTTTAACTCTCCTACACCTATTCTGATTCTGGCCATTGCGGCAGGGCACGCCGTGCAGTTGCTCAAGCGATACTATGAAGACTTTGATCGACTGACTGCCGAAGGTATGGAACCTAAAGCTGCGAATAGCGAAGCAGTGGTGCAGTCTATGGTTCGTGTTGGTCCGGTTATGATATTGGCTGGCGGAATTGCAGCGGCTGGATTCTTCTCGCTGTTGACCTTTAATATTCCGACCATCCGTTCATTCGGTATTTTTACAGGAATCGGGATCATCAGTACGCTGATCATTGAGATGACTTTTATTCCTGTACTTCGCTCGATGCTACCACCGCCTTCGGTTACCAAGGTCGCACGCAAAGGTTTGCCGATTTGGGACTGGATTCCAAAACGCATTGGCGATGTCATTTTGTCAGTTCGTCCGCGAATGATGCTAATGACTGTGATTGCAGTACTGGGTGTTTTTCTTGCTCTCGGCACGAGCCGTATTGTGGTGGATAACGATAGCCGCAACTTCTTCTCGCGCGACTTACCGATGCAGCAAGACGACAGGTTTCTGAATCAGTCTCTTGGTGGCACAAACAGTCTCTACATCATGGTCGATACAAAAGTTCGTGATGGTATTGAAAACCCAGAAATCCTAAAAGCGATTGATAATACAGAAAAGTTCGCGAATTCAATTCCAGAGGTCGGTAAAACAATCTCTATCGTGGACTATATCAAGAGAATGAATCAGGCAATGAATGCTGATCAGCCACAGGCATTTCAGGTCCCTGCAACCAAAGATGTTGTTGCTCAGTATCTGCTGTTGTATTCAATGTCTGGTGAGCCGACTGATTTTGAATCTTACATTGATACGACTCAGCGCTATGCCAAGATCACGATTCTGCTAAAAACAGGTAGTAATCACCGCATCAAAGAAATCCTTGAGTCGCTAAAAACGTATATGGCGGGTCAATTGGGTGATAAAGCTGTCGTGAGTTTTGGTGGTGATGTGACTCAGACCATTGCTTTAACTGAAACGATGGTTCACGGCAAGCTCATGAACATTCTACAGATTTCATTTGCCGTATTCTTTATCTCAGCGCTAGTTTTCCGTTCGCTCTCTGCGGGATTGATTGTCCTGACACCACTTCTATTCTCGATTCTTGCAATCTTTGGTGTGATGGGGTGGCTCGACATTCCGCTCAATATTCCGAACTCCCTCATCTCGGCCATGGCTGTCGGTATTGGTGCAGATTATGCCATTTACTTCCTCTATCGCTTGCGTGAAATCTTGCGCGAAGAAGGGGGCGATATCAAAGACGCTATTCGTAAAACTTTAAGTACTGCTGGTAAGGCTTCTCTTTTTGTCGCGACTGCGGTTGCTGGTGGTTACGGTGTGCTGTCCTTGTCACAAGGCTTCCACGTCCATCAATGGCTAGCGATGTTTATTGTGATTGCGATGCTTTTCAGTGTATTTGCAACCTTAATTATGGTACCTACAATGATTCTAATCTTGAAACCTCGTTTTATCTTTCCCTCAAATAAGAAGAACATTACCGTTGCACAAACTGTCGTGACAAGCCTTTTGTTGGGTACGGCGCTCACAATGTCGATGCCTAAAACATCTTATGCAGATGAAGTTCAAGACATTGTTAATCGTAGTGATGATGCTTCTAAATTTCTGAGCTCAACTGCCAGTGCCAAGTTTGTGTTGACCTCTAAAAATGGCGATCAACGTGTGCGTCTAACTAAGAACATGACCAAACTGGCTGGGAATACTCAAAATAATATGCGTTTGACCGAATTCATCTCGCCTGCAGATGTACAAGGAACCACGACACTGTTGATTGAGAACTCAAAAGGCAGTGATAGCATGTTTGTCTATTTGCCTGCATTGAAAAAAGTGCGCCGTCTTGCATCGGCGAATAAGGGTGATGCCTTTATCGGTACGGACTTTAGTTATGGTGATGTACTTGGCTATAAGTTAAGTGACTGGAAGTACACTAAACTTGCAGATGGCAAATTTAATGGCAAAGATTGCTACATGATTGAAGCAACGCCAATCAATAATACGGTGAAGAGTGACTTTGGTTATAGCAAACGTCGCATGTGCATACTCAAAGACAACTTTGTTACAGCAACCATCGACATTTGGGATACTGCAGGTAAGCCGTTAAAGCATATTGAGTTCACGGATATCCGCCCTTATGGCAAAGTGAAACCGAGATGGCAGGCCATGAAATCTATGGCAAAGAATCTGCAAACTCAGCATATGACACAAGTTATCGTCAGTGATTTTGCCGCAGAAAAAACCTTATCTGATAAGATTTTCTCACCGCAGAGTCTTGAAAAATGATGCAAGGTACCTATTGGGTATTTGCATGCTGCAGTAGCTTTATGCTACTGCAGCATGCTCATGCAGATGACAGCGAAATTAGTTTTGTGAGCCAGAACTCAGCCAGATTAGATGTTTGGTCATCGGATCGTGATCTAAGCTCGTTAAAAAACATTGGGCAAGCAAGTTTCTGGTCCAATGGTACCCTCAAGTTTAACCCTGAGTTTAAGATCCATTACGACATAAATATTGGAGACGAAACGGACCACACTGTAAATCCAGATCAGGTGAGTAAGGTGAATCGCAACTTACGTGAGTTGTACGCATCTTATAACTGGGATCAGACGGTTTATCTCGACGTTGGTCGCCAGATTGTAGTCTGGGGGAGAGCTGATGGGATTAACCCGACAGATAATCTATCGCCCCGTGACTATACGCGTCTGGTGCCAGATGAGACAGATCAACGTCTTGGAAATGATGCTCTCAAATTGACGTATATTCCTGAATCTGGAACCAATAAATGGACGGCATTGTGGTATCCGCGTAGTCGTTCAGATGTGATTCCATTGCGTCAGATTGCTGGTGTTCAGTATGACATAGACCGTAAGAGCCGTCCTGCATTTGCGATGCGCTGGGATTATTCTGTGGATGGTCTAGATGTTGGGGCATCGTATTTCTCAGGTTTGGATCACATGCCCGATCTTTCAGTTCTTTCTGCATCTCCAACAGGGGAGGCAACATTGCAGCTGAAAAATAATCCTATGTCTGTGTATGGCTTTGATTTCAGTTATAACCATAACGATCTCGTGTGGCGAGGTGAAGCTGCGTATACAAAGACAGACTCGGATGGCAGCGAAGATCTTTCACATAAGAAAAATAATTTAACTGTGGTCATGGGACCGGAATTGTCATTAAAGAACTCCACGCTGAGTTTAGTAGGCGTGTACAAACATACGGAGGACTTTAGATCTGCCGACAGTCTAACAAATCCATCATTGAGAACAGTTTACCGTTATCAGCAAACAATCAGTGACCAATATGAGCAGGATCAGTATGGAGCTATGCTGCGCTATGCACTTAACTTGCTGAACGATAATCTAAAGCTGGAAGTAACGGGATTCTATTTTGCACCAGAGCCTAATGAATTGTTGAGAGTACGTATTAATTACAGCCTCAATGATCACTGGCAGTTGAATGCAGGTGGAGATCGCTTCTGGGGTAAAAATGATACGGTGTTAGGACAATTTAGAGATAACAGTCTGGTGTATGCCCAGATTCGATATAATTTTTAAGATAATTCGCTCCAAAACAATGCTGGAGTGCCCAGTCCCTAATAAGGTGATTTATGGATAATTTAAATAACGCAAAAAAAGATAATTTTTCACGGAAGACCATATTAGTAACAGGTGCAGCAGGTTTTATTGGCAGTAGACTGATCGTTGAACTTCTGCGCGAAGGTCATCAGGTGATTGCTGCGCTGCGTAATACCGCAACCAAGAAAGATAAGCTGTTAGGTTTCATCGCAACGCAAGGGCTAGTTGATCCATCTATTTCGTTTGTTGAATATGATTTAAGCCATGACTTTAAGCTGGATTCTCTGCTAGCGGATGCTCAGGCAAAGATTCATGTTGTCTATCATCTTGCTGCATCATTTAATTGGGGCATTAGCAAAGCTGAAGCAGAGCGTACCAATATTAAATCAGGACTCGCTTTGATTGAATGGGCTGCAACATTGAAGCAGCTTGAGCGATTCATCTGGATTGGCGGATATCGTGTGGCTGCTCCACCGCAAGAATCGGCTGATCAGTTGTATTGCAAACATGGTGGCTATGAGGCTTCGAAAATTTTGGGTTACCAAGCTTTCATTGAGGCCTGTAAGCGTTTAAATGTGCCATGGACTGCAATAAATCCAGCGACAGTCATTGATGGTTTTTATACTTATGGTGATATGCAGTATATAGGTGTCGCCGATATGATTGATAAGCTATATCAGGGGCGTCTGCTGGCATTGCCTGGTGGCCGTGACACATTCCTGCCACTATGTAATATGCAGTATATCGTGAGCTTTCTGATCCGAACGATGTCTTATCCTGAGACCATTGCTCAGGAGTATATGCTGCTTGATCCTGCGACACCAAAGTTTCATAGCCTAGTTCATTTAGCTGCCGAGCACTTAGGCGTCAGCTCACCACATTTACAAGTACCCAAAGGTCTACTAGAGAAATTACCTGAGGTATTGCTTGACGGTTCTAAAGAACAACTCTCTTTCATTTCTACCGAGCACTATCATGTTGCAGGGGCAGCGACGATGGCAGCGAAGATGGGTATCGCTGACCTGATCAATATCAGTCCTTATTTCTCTCGCTGGATTGATCGCTTGGTTCTTACACGTTTTGGTCGCATGCAAGTACCTACACCTAGTGGTTTTGGCTATCAGAATCGATATTGGACAGAAATTTATACTAAACAGTCAGTTAAATCAGAAAAATCATCTGCATTATTTTTACATGGGATTCCATTCGATAGTGCATGCTGGTCTCCAATAATCAATAAAATCACACATGATCAAGTCGCTATGATGGACTTGCCGGGACTTGGGCATTCAGGCAGTTATGAGGTGGTGGAGGATAACAACCGTCAGTTTATCGACACTGCTGCAAAGCTTTTAGCGCCAAATAGTGTTGTTATTGCACACTCACTAGGGTGTCTCTTTGCATTGAATCTTGCAAAGAAATATCCAGATAAAGTTGCGCGCCTTATCCTAATATCGCCTTATTTTGTTCAGGCGCAGGCCGCTAAAATGTTTCGGATACAAACCCTCTCTAACCTTATTTTCCGTTTTGTACCAAAAGATGTGATTGCTAAAGACTTGCATCCAGATGGGCAACAAAATCCGTCTGTTGGTTATGCGATGGATTCATTGCGTAGAGTGTCGGTAGCCAAGCATATTAGTGAATATATGCACCGCATTAGTTTGCCAGAACAGCGAGCAACTCAGACAGCTTTGTTAAACGAGCTTAGCTCTAAAGTTGAAATCATTGTGGGAGAAAACGACCCAATGGTTACTACAATAAATCCTGATATCCCTGTACATATCATAGCTGGTGCAGGCCATAATCCACACGTCACACATGTAGACGCGGTTTATGGCTACCTTTCGCCAGTTCTGACGAAATACATCAGCACTACAGCTTCCTAATGTCTGATAGTGCCCAAGTACAGGTTTATGTCTGCCCAGTTTCACGGGTACCACAAGACCATTTGGTATTGAGTCATTATCTCAGGTTTCTCACTTCGGCAGAAAAGCTGAGATATGACCAATATCACCCTAAAGCGGCTCGTCTTTTCTTGATTTCTCGTGTGTTAGTGAAGTCTGTGTTGGCAGATAAACTAGGTATCGCACCCTATGAGGTCAACCTCCAATTACATCCCAACGGCAAGCCTTTTGTGCAAGGCAGCAAGGCTGTGTATTTTAATCTTACTCACTCAGCAGACGTTATTATCCTTGCTGTGACTGAAGAAGGGGAAATAGGAGTTGATATTGAAAGAGTAGATCGTGAGTTCGATTGGACGCGTGTGGATAGTGTGTTAGCACCAAGTGAAATTGAATGGATTAAGGGGAATGAACTGATTGATCCATTCAGTGTATATCAGCGGTTTTTTCAAATTTGGACGCTAAAAGAGGCTTATATCAAATGTACTGGTGATGGAATGAGTCGTCATTTAAAGATGCTCAACTTTCATGTGTTGTCCGAACGTATACAGTTTCTCGACTCAACCAATAATGCTCAAAAGACAGAAAAGTATTATTTTGAAAGCTATATGTATGATTCCGACTTTATCTTTTCTATATGTTTACAACAAAGTCGTAGCCTAGAAAAATTTAATCTGTATTGTTTTCAATTATTACCATTTATATCTATGCATCGAATAACTCCAATGCCTTGCAAATATAACTAGATTGAATCGTTATAACTGACTATTTAAAAATGTGAATCTAGTAATGAAATACTTAGCCTTGAGCCGAGCCATGCCATTCTCAATAAAGTATGCTGTGAATAGGCAGACCGTAAAAATTATGAATCAATAAAAAGAAAAAAGCCCCAGTCTTTCGACTAGGGCTTTTTAAATTTGGAGCGGGAAACGAGACTCGAACTCGCGACCCCAACCTTGGCAAGGTTATGCTCTACCAACTGAGCTATTCCCGCATATATAAGCAGTTTTTACGAAAACTTTCTCAAAAAAAACCAATTTGGAGCGGGAAACGAGACTCGAACTCGCGACCCCAACCTTGGCAAGGTTATGCTCTACCAACTGAGCTATTCCCGCGTGCCGCTTATAATACATTAAGCGAAACATGGGTCAACAACTTTATGCAAATAATTATGCTGATTGCATAAAATAAAAACAGAAATGAGTATTTAGAAGTATTTTTATCGATAAGTTGCCGAATAAATAGACATTTTGTTTGAAGCCAAAGCGTACAAGAGCAACTTTTGTTTGTGTGCAGACAGGGTATACTAGGTTCAAATATACGAATAATCGTAAAAGGAAAAGCTATGAGCCTTGAACAACAATTGATTGAACGGTTACAGACCCTTGCACCCAGCCATTTGGAAGTCATCAATGAGTCTGCCGGACATGGTGGTTATTTCCCAGGTAAAGAGTCACATTTTAAAGTGATTGTAGTGAGTGAAGAATTTAACGGATTACGTTTAGTTCAACGTCATCAAAAAGTTTATGCCTTAGCTTCAGACTTAATGAATCCAGGGCAAATTCATGCTTTAGCAATTCATGCTTATTTACCAAGTGAGTGGCAAGGTCAGGCACCTGCTAGCCCAGAATGTGCACATGCACCTAAAAGCTAAGGGTTAATTCCATGGATGCACATTTACTGACTAAAATTATTCACATGACTGCGGTGGCTGCCGCCCTTATGGTTTTTGTATTACGCGCTTCGACTCTGTTTGTGGGTGTGCAAGGCGAACAACCAAATCCGGCGGGACGTAAAATATTAGTTGCCTTACAACATCTAGCATTTACCGTAGTTTTTATTACTGGCGCAATTTTATTGGTCATGAAAGACTTTCAGGTACAGCCGTGGTTTTACGCTAAAATTATTCTATTTTTAGTCTTATTATCTTCCCTTATGAAAGCCTTTAAAAAAGATGACACTCTTTTATTGGCGCAACGTAGGGCGGGTTTAATGATTAGTGCTATCGCATTTATTGCTATTATTATTTTAGTGATTGTGAAGCCTGTTTTTGCTTAATTGTTCTACATTCTTTGCCTTTTTGCTTAAGCTCTAGGTTAAACTGCGTACAGTAAAAAAATATGCAGAGGGAAACATGTTAACTCGTGTGGTGTTTAACCAAAAAGGCGGTGTAGGGAAATCAAGTATTACTGTAAATTTGGCCGCAATTAGTGCCAAGCATGGCTTAAGGACATTGGTCATTGATCTTGATCCTCAAGCCAATTCTAGTCAGTACCTTTTAGGGGATGATGCAACTTATTCTGCTGAAAAATCAATTATAGAACCAAATATCGAAAATTTCTTTGATGATTTGTTGGGAAACAATCAACAAAAGGGTTTAATCGGTAATGCGTTAGGTTCGATTTTAAAAGCCCCGCGAAATAAAGATATTGATAGCTTTGTACACTCAACTCCCTTTGCAAAATTAGACGTGCTTCCTGCCAGCCCAACACTTGGTGCCCTTGAACATGCACTTGAAAGTAAACATAAAATTTATAAATTACGTGATTCAATTCAAAACTTAATTGGACGATATGATCGTATCTATATAGATACACCACCTGCATTTAACTTTTTTACTTTGTCAGCACTGATAGCAGCAGATAAAGTCTTAATTCCCTTCGATTGTGATGTCTTTTCAAAGCGCGCGTTACAAACATTGATTGAAAATGTTCTCGAAACGCAAGATGATCATAATGATCGCTTGGAAATTGAAGGAATTGTCGTCAACCAATTTCAAGCTCAAGCAAAATTACCTCGGGAAGTGGTTCAGCAGTTGAAAGATGAAGGGTTGCCTGTACTTAATAGCATGTTACCGCCTTCGGTTTTAATGAAAGAATCGCATCAGAAAAATTTACCTTTGGCTCATTTGGCACCAGAACATAAATTGACTCAAGCTTATGAGACATTGTTTGGTGAGATTGAACCAAAACGATAAGAGAAAAATGATGAAAGGCTTATATATTGCGCCTTTGGTGGCAGCCACTTTATTACTAGGCGCTTGTGCGACGACGGTAAAACCGACTTACGTGTCTCCGACACAATATCAATCTTTGGGCTGCCAACAGCTACAAAGTGAATATAACCGTATTCAACAATATATCGATAATGGAGTACAAACTCCGAAAAGTACCGGTATGGGTGTTGGACTTGGACTCGGTGGTGGCTGGGGACGAGGCGGTTGGGGATTCGGTCCATCCATCTCTGTAAATATGGGACAATCTTCTTCAACGAAAAACACTGAGCTTTCACGTGTGTTAGGTCAGCAAGAAGCAATAGTTCAGGCTGCTCAATTCAAAAACTGTCCGATTATTGTTCGAAAAAAGACGAATTAATAGTCAATTTCGCATCACAATATGCTAGTTAAAGCATATTGTGATGAATAAAGTTTAGCAAAATGTTTCATAATAAAATTAATATAAATCAATATATTTTAAATTTTCGAGCTTAATAACTGCTGTATTTTATATAATCAAAAGACCTCATAAACTTGCTATATTTTGCCTATATCGTTTAAGGTGGCCCCATCTTGGATGTTGTGGAAACTTTATGATTGAGAGTTGGTTTTTTGTATTGGCAATGTTGGCTGTTTTGCTCATTCCGGGGCCGACAAATGCTTTACTTGCAACCGCTGCTCATTCTCAGGGTTTATCTAAAGCATTCTGGCTTATTCCAATGGAATGGTTAGGCTATGCCTATGGGATTAGCTTTTGGGCTGTATTTATTCATTTAGCTGCTCCAATTTGGCCAGCACTGCTGCTCATTTTGCATATTACGAGTGTATTCTATGTATTCTGGCTTGCTTTTCATTTATGGAAGAACACCCACTTACAACAGTTCAGTCAAACTCACCGTAATATTCGCCCTCGTCAATTATTCTTATCTACCTTAAAAAATCCTAAAGCTTTGTTGTTTGCAGCGGGAATCTTTCCTGCTGAAGCATGGAATTCGCCTGAAAATTTTCTCATAGTGTTTGGTGTTTTTTCATTGATCTTAATTCCGGCTGCAAGTTTCTGGATGATTTTTGGACGGGCATTGTTAACGGGTCCAATAAAAAAAATAAAAGCCGATCATTTATATAAAGGATCGGCCATGTTACTTATTTTATGTATGCTTCCAGTAGTATTCCGGTTTTTCTAAATTAATCTCAAACGTTGGTTTTTCGATTTTTTAGTTTTTCACGTATAAATGCGATGATGCCTGGTAAAACGCTAATAATAATGATGCCAAAAATAAGATGGGTAAAATTATCTTTAACGATTGGCATATTTCCAAATAAGTAGCCTAAAGTTACAAAAGAAGCGACCCAACAGAATGCGCCAATAATGTTATAAGTTAGGAAAAACTTGTAGTTCATGCTACCAGCCCCCGCAACAAAAGGTGCAAAGGTACGGGCAAATGGTATGAAACGAGCAAAAATAATGGTTTTGCCGCCATGGCGAGCAAAGAATTCTTGAGTTTTAACTAAGTGCTGTTTATTAATGAATCGAGAGTTCATTTCAAACACACGTGGACCGATAAAACGTCCAATATGGTAGTTTACCGTGTCACCTAAAACAGCGGCAATGAAGAGTAGAGAGCCTAATACCCATGGATCCATCGCACCTGTAGATGCAGCTAAAGCACCTGCCGCGAATAGCAAACTATCTCCCGGTAAGAAGGGCATAACTACTAAACCGGTTTCAACAAAAATAATTAAAAATAAAATGCCATAAATCCACGTCCCGTAATTTATAATAAATTCGGCGAGATGCTGATCAACGTGTAGAATAAAATCAAGAAGTTCCATGATAAGAGCAAGTGGTAAACCGTGCTCAAATCCTAGCAGTGAGCCTATAGAAAGTCAGTATAAAACATCAAAAAAATACAAATTGATCATCTCGTTTATGCAACGATATATATGGATTTTGAGTATTTAATTATCAATGTCCCAAACCTAGAATGAGCTCATCAATAAATAAGCATTTAAATAAAGGTGGCAATATGTTTAATCCAAATGTAGTGGTCAAAAATATCGTAACGCAATCAGGCGCAGACAGTTTCATTAGCCTTGTTGCGCGTCTTCTTATCGCCTATATCTTCCTTGTTGCGGGTTGGGGGAAAATTACCGGTTATGCAGCAACTGCTGGATATATGGAAGCAATGGGGGTTCCAGCTGGAATTCTTCCTTTAGTTATCTTGGTTGAGTTCGGTGGTGGTTTAGCCTTGTTATTTGGTTTCCAAGCACGCTTTGCGGCTTTTGGGCTTGGGATCTTTAGTATTCTTACTGCTTTTTTATTCCACCAAGGTGGTGCTGATGCAGCGGCGCAATATAACAATGGTATCCATTTTATGAAAAACCTTGCAATGGCAGGCGGTTTATTCTTCTTGATGCTTCATGGTGCTGGCCGTATTAGTCTGGATCATGCAATCGAGAAATAATATTCAAGACAAAATAAAAAACCGGATGATCAATTCATCCGGTTTTTTTATTTCTAGGATTGTAAGATTAGAGCATGAACTGAATTTGTAATTCCCCAACAACAAAACCAAGTACTGCACCAACTGCAATGAGTGCCCACTCATCTTCTTTGAATGCAGGGCGTAACATGCCTTCAAATTCAGAAGGCGTTAATTTCTGCATGCGTTCAATTAAAGTACTGCGAATATTCATGGCATCTTCTGCATAAGACTCTACGTATTTCATAGTCTCTGGAAGCCGTTGCATAATGCGTTCAGCAACTTGCGATTTCATATTCTGATATTTTTCTCCGCCAATTGCATATACAACCAATGGGCGAATAACACCAGCTTGCATATCAATTTCTTGTTTTACATGACGATTAACCAGATCAATAACACGATCAGAATGTGTACCAGAAAATAATTCTTCCATCATATGACGTGAAGTCAGAAGCTGTTTAGAAATGAGCGCAGCATAGTCGGCTGCAACTTCATTTTGACGTTTGATAAATAAACCTTGCCATGTATAACCAAATATTTTTTTAGGATAAAGAGGTCTAAACATCATTTGCAGTGCAATCCAGTCACTGAAAAAACCCACAAAGCCGCCAAACATTGGAAGCATCCATGGGTATTTTCCTTGCGTGACGATCCAGCAAAACATTTGGATCACACCAATACCAAAACCGAAGAAAAATCCGACATTACTGAAAAATTTAAATTCTTGTTTGCCAACTCGTTTAAAAATGTTGTTGAGTAGGCGTTTATCTTTAAGTAAGTTACTAATAACCAGATGTTTAATATCAAAATATCGGTTCACATCACGTTGTACTTCACCCATGATATGTTCAACAATCTCGGGTGCTTTTGATTGCACACGACGAATCAGTCTTTGACGCGCAAACTCTGGCATGCCTTCCCATAACCCTGGCTGATATTCTTGCGCAACGTCACGGGTAATATCTTCAGCTGCGGCCAGCAATGGTTTTTCTATTTCTTTAGCAATGCGTTTAGGATCTAGGCGAGCAAAAATTTCTTCAGGTTTAATGAGCTTGGCTGTCATCAGTTCAACAGCGATTGTTGCCATTTTCTCGGCTTTGCGTGGCACGATGCCTTGCCAACCTAGAAATGGTTTAATGCCTTTAAATTCAAGTGGCGAAAACATCATCTGAATGGCAATCACCTTGGTGATGTAGCCAATTAAACCACTCATAAAAGGAATAGAGATATACAACCAAAAATGTTGCTGGAAATCTGCAATCATAGTTTGAAGCATTGTTGTTCCTTGGATTTCTATTGATTTTGATAGGGGGCAACAAGCCATAAAAATGGATAATTGTTTAAGCACAGACAAATATCGCTTATGGTATTTACCTTTCCATGGTAATGCCTGTTTTATCGGGTCATCTTAACATCAAATTCATGGTGATGCTGCATAGAATGTGATGAATTTATCAATACCTGTGAAGTTTTTAAGATTAAATCAGATTATTGATAAATATAAGTAAATATTGATTTCTATCACAGAATCTAGCTATAGAAATGATTCAGAAATGAAAAAAATAAGATATATGATGATTTGCGGTGCGCCGAAGCGTGAAAAATGTTAAAATGGCGCGCTTAATTCTTTTGCCATTTAGTGGTTTGTCATGACTACCAATACTCAAATTACTGAAGATCGTATCCTGATTCTGGATTTCGGCTCTCAATATAGCCAGCTCATTGCACGTCGTGTACGTGAAGCCGGTGTTTACTCTGAAATGTATGCTTTTGATATGTCTGAAGAAGACATTCGCGCTTTTAAGCCAAATGGCATTATTTTGTCAGGTGGACCTGAGAGTGTGCATGAAGAAGGCAGCCCACGTGCACCGCAAGTGGTGTTTGAGTTGGGTGTTCCAGTATTGGGTATTTGCTATGGTTTGCAAACCATGTCTGAACAGTTAGGCGGTAAAGTTGAGCCGGGTACTGTACATGAGTTTGGTTATGCCGAAGTTGATATCGTTAAACGTGACCAACTGATTGGCAACCTACAAGACCGTGAAGACCAACTTCATGTCTGGATGAGCCATGGCGACAAAGTGAGCCAGATTCCAGAAGGTTTTAGCATTACTGCAAGCACGCCAAGTTGTCCAGTTGCTGCTGTAAGTGATGAAACACGCCGTTTCTATGGTGTGCAATTCCACCCAGAAGTAACGCACACGGCAAAAGGTGAAGAATTACTTACAAATTTTGTTCATAAAATTTGTGGATGTGGTGGCCTTTGGACACCTGAACACATCATTGACTTACGTGTAGAACAGTTACGTAAGCAAATTGGTGATGAAAAAGTTCTTTTAGGTCTTTCTGGTGGTGTTGACTCATCTGTAGTTGCTGCGCTTTTACACAAAGCGATTGGTGACCAGTTGACATGTGTATTTGTTGATAACGGTTTACTTCGTTTAAACGAAGGCGACCAAGTAATGCAAATGTTTGCTGAAAACATGGGTATCCGTGTAATTCGTGCAGATGCTGAAGAGCGTTTCTTAACTGCATTAGCTGGTGAAGTTGATCCAGAGAAAAAACGTAAAATTATTGGCCGTGAGTTTATTGAAGTTTTTGCTGAAGAAGCACGTAAACTTGATGGCGTGAAATTCTTAGCACAAGGTACGATTTACCCAGATGTGATCGAATCTGCTGCAAGCAAACAAGGTAAAGCACATGTCATTAAATCTCACCACAATGTGGGTGGTTTACCAGACGATTTAGAATTTGAATTGGTTGAGCCTTTACGTGACTTGTTTAAAGATGAAGTACGTAAATTAGGTACAACACTTGGCTTGCCACACAGCATGATTTACCGTCACCCATTCCCAGGACCAGGTTTAGGTGTTCGTATTTTGGGTGAAGTGAAAAAAGAATATGCAGATATTCTTCGTCTTGCTGATGACATCTTTATGCAAGAGCTTCGCGACAGCGGTTGGTATGACAAAACAGCTCAAGCATTTGCTGTGTTCCAACCTGTTAAATCCGTTGGTGTAGTAGGTGATGGTCGTCGTTATGCATGGGTTATTGCACTTCGTGCAGTTGAAACAGTTGACTTTATGACAGCTCGTTTTGCACATTTACCATACGAATTGGTTGATAAAATCTCAACGCGTATTATGAATGAAATTAAAGATGTATCACGTGTTGTATACGACGTGTCATCTAAGCCGCCAGCAACAATTGAATGGGAGTAAATTTGGGCTTTCTAAAAGCGGTAGCTTTTAGCCAAATTTACGCCAAAGGCTATGCCTGCGGCAGTATGGGATTTCAAGAAGTAGCCTTCTTGCCTGAATTGCGACATGAACGAACTTAAAACATTGTTTTAAGTGAAGTGCAAGATGCCTACGGCAGTGTGGTATTTCTAGAATGGATTAATAAAAAGCCGACTTGGAAAAGTCGGCTTTTTGCTGTTTTATAATGAAGTGAAAGTTTTAAATATTTGATTTTTTTGCTAAAGACGTTAACTTCATTTCTCATAAGCCGTGTTATGTTAATTTTAGACAAATTAATAACCGGTTCTTTATAAATGGATTTAAAAACGTTTGAATTATTAGCTCGATACAACGTTTGGTCTACTCAAAAATTAAATCAGGTTTTGAGGAATGTTTCTAATGATGACTTCAATGCTGATTGTGGACTTTATTTCAAAAGTATCGCTGGAACTTTAAATCATTTACTTGTTGGCGAACACTATCTTTGGTTTCCTCGTTTTTTAGCTAAACCTTCACCGATATTAAAGCTAAATACCATCATAGAGAATGATAAAGACAAGTTGATCTTTCAGTTAGAGGATAAGGCTTGTAATTGGATAAATTTTTTAAAATGTGTTGATATTGAAAAATTTAAATACGATCTACAGTACAAAACATCTACTGGTAAAGAGATGAGCCTGCCATATGCCGAAACACTATTACATGTTTTTAATCATGGAACTCATCACAGAGGGCAAGTCACAGCAGCTCTAACCTCAATGGGATATGATTGTCCTGAGCTTGATTTGGTATATATGCTAATCGAAGAAAATCATCACATTTAACTTATATTTATCTGAATTTAAAATTATTATTTTTTAGATAGTCATATATTTATCAGGTCTTTGAAAAACACAAAGGCGGTATTCGAAATAATTTGGTTGTTTTGTAAACATATTTGTTAGGTATTGCTAGTAAAAGAGTGCATAAGCACTCTTTTTTATTACTTAACTTTTAAAGGTTTAAAATTAATATTAATAAATATCAAATTAATAGATTTAAGCTGTTAGTTTTTCTTGATAAAAGATATATTAAGATATATCTTAATAGTCATAAATTAAACATATTAGAGAAACTTTAAAGATGGGACAGCAATCAGAACATCATCATGATGAACACCACGAACATCATCGCGGCCACCACCGTTCGGGGCGTCGTGGGAGGCTTTTTGAAGCGGGTAGAATGAAACTTTTGGTGCTTCATCTCATTCAGCAAAGCCCAAAGCATGGCTATGAAATTATTAAAGAAATAAGTGACTTGGTAGGCGATGGCTATACCCCGAGTGCAGGTACCATTTACCCAACTTTAACTAGTCTGGAAGAAATGAATTTCATTACTTTGTTAGACGTAGAACGTAAGCAATATCAAATCACAGAGTTGGGTAAAGCTTACTTAACCGAACAACAAGACAAGCTGACTGAGCTACTAGAAAAATTACGACTTAGACGTGAAATTCACAGTAATGATGAATTAATTGAAATTCACCGTGCGATGGAAAACCTAAAAACAGCGTTACGTTTGAAGTTGAACTCGGCGAGTCTACAGCAAGAGCAGATTTATCAAATTGCCGAAAAAATTGATCAAGCTGCGGTTGCGATTGGGCGATTATAAGTTGGAAATAGAAATGTTAGAGCTACAGCATAAAATCAAAGAAACGGGCCTAAAAGTCACTCATCCAAGACTTGCTGTTTTGTCTTTAATTCAACAGCAAGCAGAAGATCTAACTGTCAAACAGATTTACCAAAAGTTATATGCCCAAAAACAGAAATTAAGTTTAGCCACAGTTTATCGGGTAGTGAACGACTTGGCGGGAGCGGGTTTAATTTCAAATCGTCAGCCACAACGAGATGAAGCTAAATTTAACTTACCAACAGTCGAGAATAATCAATTATTGCAAATTCGTTGTACAGATCTAACAGCCGCTAAACAAGAGCAATTTTTAGCATCTTTACAGTCAGTATTTACACAATTTCAAATCGATCTTAAACAGGTCGAAATCATCCAAAGTCATTAAATTTTTAATAGAGAATTTATATATGAAACAACATCAATATCATGTCACTGTACAACATTTAAAGAATGCAAAAGGAGAGGCCTCTACATATACTGAGCGTCTTGAGTTCTATACGGGTAATCATGACGATATCTTTGAAATTGTCGAACGCTTAAAAAAAGCAAATTTTTTTGATGATGAAACTACAAAATCCTTTGGAGTTGGGTTAAAACTTTTTAGCGAAGTTATGTTAGAAAATCGCGACCATCCGCTATTTCAAGAGTTTTTCCCGCAATTTGGTCAATTCATGAAGAACCTAAAACAGCTTGTTAAAGATCAATCATCTTAAACATGTTTTATGCAGCCTTGATTTTTCTATAATTAAAAATGGATTGTCTCATTCATAACACCCTGTGTATTACTAAAAGACTATATTGAATAATGAGTGTATTGTTAAGATCAGTACAACAACTCATTGCAAAAGCATAGGTAAAAGAGAGTAATATCATGAGCAATAATAATGATTACGATATTTCTGATTCAAACGATTGCGAAAAATTTGCCAATCAGTTTATTCAGGAATTTCCAATTCGCTCTGCTGAAATTGGACAGGGGACAGTGATTAAGCGGGCTTTGCCTAGCAGACAAAAGCGAATGATTGGTGCGTGGTGTTTTCTAGATCATGCAGGCCCTGTGTCTTTTCCTGCGGGTGATGGTTTAGATGTTGGCCCTCATCCTCATATTGGTTTGCAAACCTTCACTTGGATGATTGAAGGGACTATGATGCATACCGATAGTTTAGGTTCAAAACAACTGATTCGTCCTAAGCAAGTTAACTTGATGACGGCGGGTCATGGCATTTCTCATACAGAAGTTGCACCTGATACTGAAACTCAAATGCACGCTGCTCAGCTCTGGATTGCTTTGCCTGACCATAAGCGCAATATGGATCCGAAATTTGAACATTATCCTGAGTTGCCTGTTGTTGAAAAGGACGGTCTAGAATTTACCGTTCTTGTGGGTGAATATTTGGCAACTACTTCTCCAGTAGTGGTACATACGCCTTTAGTGGGTGTTGACTTAATTGCTACCGAAGATACGAAAACCCGTATTCCATTAAATCCTAATTATGAATATGGTTTTATGGCATTAGAAGGTATTGCCCATGTGAATGGCCATGAGTTAACTGCTGATAACATGGTTGTTTTGGATATTGGACTGAGTGAAATTGAGATTGAAGTAAAAAAAGGCAATCGTGTTCTTTTAATTGGTGGTGAACCGTTTGAAACGCCAATTTTGCTCTGGTGGAATTTTGTTGCACGTACAAGGGATGATTTAAAAGAAGCCCGCGAGCAATGGATTAATCATGATGCGCGTTTTTGTGAAATTCCAGATTATGTTGGTGCACGCTTAGAGGCTCCTGTTCTTCCAGATCAAATGAGAGCATCAAAATGACAGCAGTAATCGCAAGTAGTAAAGCAAAGCCCCTTGCCGAGCAATGGAAGGGTGAAATTACCAGTGGTCGCCATCAGTATTTTTGTGATGAGCCTGAAAAGTTAGAAGGGCAAGATCAAGGCGCAGCGCCTTATGATTTGCTTACTGGAAGTTTAGCCGCTTGTACACTCATTACTTTAAGAATGTATGCGAAGCACAAAGGTTATGATTTTGGTGAGTTCTCGGTTGAAATTGATTTTCATACCAATAGAGAGCATGAAGAACATATTGAACGTCGTATTGTTTTTAAAGACTTACCAGATGAAGAACTTCAGCAAAAAATCTTAACGGTATGTGGTAAAACACCAGTCACTAAAACTTTGTTACGTAGTTTAGACATTCATACTGTGCTTGTTACAGTGTAAAAATGCTATTTTGTGGAGGTGGATGATTTTATATCCATCCCACAAATGGAATAAAACAGCATGTTCACATGCTGTTTTTTATGTAAAAAGAAAAATAAAAGCAGGCAATAACATGATTAGTTTACACCACCTGGAATGTTCGCGATCGTTTCGAATTTTATGGGCTTTAGAAGAATTAGGCCTAGATTATGATATTCATTATTATCAGCGCCTACCTAACTATTCCGCTCCAGAAACATTGAAATGTATTCATCCTTTGGGTAAGGCTCCAATTCTGACAGATGATGAGCAAGTCATCGCAGAATCTGCTGTGATCTTGGAATATCTACAGCAACGTTATGATCAGAATCAACAATTTAAACCTACGCAAGCTCAAAATTTACAGCAGTATATTTATTGGATGCACTATGCAGAAGGCTCACTCATGCCACTCTTAGTCATGACTTTGGTCATGAATAGTGTAAATAAGCATGTGCCGTGGTTAATTCAACCAGTAGCAAAAAAAATCACGGAAGGGGTGAAGGCAAATTTTGTCCGCCCACGTATGAAAGATCATATTAGTTTTTTAGAAAACTATTTGGCAGAGCATGAATATTTCGCAGGCGATTTTTCATTTGCTGATATTCAAATGAGTTTTCCTCTAGAAGCTTTGCAATCACGCTTGCAAGGGAAATACCCTAATATTCAGGCTTTTTTACATCGTATTCGGCGAAGGGTGGCGTTTCAAAAAGCGAAAAAAAAGGGAATTGGTTCTAATGAAAGGAATTGTGCTGATATTTAAAAGAAAAGGAACAATTACTTGTTCCTTTTTTATTTGTATTTTACTTGCGTTTGATCACGATAGAGTCAATGCCGCTGTGTTGTAAAGTCTGTTGTGCAGCCAATGCAGCGTCTTGGGTGTCATAAGGTCCTGAAATAACACGGTACCATATTTGCCCATTTTCAGTACTCTTAACTACATCTGCAGATAAGCCATTTAAAATGATTTCTGCACGGCGAGCATCAGCTTGATCTGGATCATTATAGCTGCGAACCTGTAAAATATAAGTAGGTTGCTGAGGAGCGGTGGCTGATGGATTCGTATCAATTCCTATACTTTCTGAAGCAGCTGGTTGAGTTGCACTTGGTGCCTCAACAATCATGGCTGTGCCTTGATTTTTGCTTTCAGGAATCGCTTGTTCCGGAATAGGAGTTACTTGCTGTTGGGGTAATAGATCGTAGAAACGATAGTCTTTATTGGTATCTTCTTCTTGATAATGTTCAGAAGTAATCTGATTTTTTGCGGGAACAGGTTGCCAAGGTTTCCAAAGCATAAGCATTACAGCGATACATAAGACCGCCAAAATAGCGACAAGTGTCCCTAACCATTTGGGAATTAGGGGCTTTTTAGGCTTGTTAGGTCTTTCAGATACACCGCGTTGCGTTTTGCCAAACACGTGGATTATTCCTCTGTATTTTGATTGTTTTAATTCGAGTTTGATTCTCGTATTACGATGCTAAAAACAGTGGCTTGTATAAGCTATTTTAACTCTACAAACCACTGCTTACTATATGTTGCATGACCTTTATGTTAATGCCATGCAATATAATTTTTACATAGATTCTGGTGCAGATACACCAAGTAATTCTAAACCATTATGCAACACTTGTTGTACATTGATTGAAAGTAATAAACGTGCTTGTGTAAGCTCAGCATCATCGCTTAATACTTTATGTTCATTGTACCAAGCGTGGAACAATGCAGCTAACTCTTTTAAGTAGTTACCCACCTGATGTGGTTCATACGCATTTGCAGCACGCAACACTGCATCTGGATAAGCTGCCAGTTTAGCAAGAATCTCAGTTTCAGCATCAAGAGATAGGCGAGTAGCATGTGTACGTGCAGCATTTACATCGAATTGTAAGCCTGTGCTTAACGCTTTTTCTAACATACGGCAAATACGTGCATGTGCATATTGAATGTAATACACAGCATTGTCTTTACTTTGTGACACAGCAAGGTCAAGGTCGAAGTCAATGTGTTGTTCACTCTTACGCATCACGTAGTAGAAACGAGCTGCGTCGTTACCCACTTCTTTACGCAAGTCACGTAAAGTCACGAACTGACCTGAACGAGATGACATTTGAACCATCTCGCCACCACGCCATAGACTTACGAACTGAACCAAAAGCACAGTCAATTTTTTAGAGTCGTAACCCATTGCATCGATTGCCGCTTTTACGCGAGAAATATAGCCGTGGTGATCAGAACCCCAGATATCAATCAGGTCGGTATAACCACGTTGTAATTTATTTAAGTGGTAAGCAATGTCTGATGCAAAGTAAGTCGTTTGGCCATTACGACGCTTAACAACACGGTCTTTTTCATCGCCAAATTCAGTCGATTTAAACCAGATGTTGCCATCTTTTTCATAAAGGAAGCCACGTTGATCAAGTGTTTCTAAAGCTTCGTCAATTTTTTCGCTAAGAGATGCTTCACTAAACCATTGGTTGAACGTTACACCAAAGTCAGCAAGGTCATCTTTAATATCATCTAAAATGGCATGTAGTGCTGCTTGATGGAATACGCGGTAGCCTTCACCTAGTAATTGTTGAGAGTTGGCAATAAGACCATCAATATGTTTTTCTTTGTCGCCAGATAAAACGACTTTATTGCCGTCGCTATCTAGTTCTTCAGCATACTGTACATCTTCTGGCACATCTTTATAGACATCAGCCACTTCACGAAGATATGCGTCGCCATCTTTATCAATAATAGTCTGTGCTATTTCTTTAACGTAATCGCCTTGATAAGCATTTTTAGGGAATACAAGGTTTTGACCTAGTAATTCTAAATAACGTAAATAAGTAGAAGTCGCCAAAATATCCATTTGACGGCCAGCATCATTCACATAATATTCGCGGTCAACTTTAGCACCTGTTGCTTCAAGTAATTTGGCAACAGTCATACCATATGCAGCACCACGACCATGTCCTACATGTAGACTAGACGTTGGGTTTGCAGAAACGAATTCGACTTGGATCTTTTTCGCTGCGTTTGCCTGACTGCGACCAAAAATTTCTTTTTGTGCTTGAATCTGGTCAAGAATAGCAAAGCGCTGATCTGCATTTAAAAAGAAGTTAATAAAACCAGGCCCTGCAATTTCAGCTTTGCTGATATCTACAACTTCTGGTAATGCAGCTAGAACTTTCTCAGCTAAATCACGTGGTTTCATACCAGCAGCTTTCGAGCCGATCATGGCAATATTAGAAGCAAAGTCGCCATGGCTTCGGTCTTTGGTGCGTGTTAAGTTGCTTGTGTTATTCCAGTCGGAAGGAAGCACCCCTTCTTGTTGAAGAGTTTGCACTGCATGGTCGAGAGCTGCTTGTATTGCCGTATTCATATCAATCGAAAATAGATGTCGCAGAAAAACGTCAAATATAGCAAATTTCCTATGAGTTAGGGGAGTGGATTTAATATTCCAGTAATTCTTTTTGTGCAATTTACTGAGGATTATTTTTTAAATGAATATTGCAGGGTGAATCACTTCACTATTCTAAAAACAAACAAATACAAGCCTTCTAAGAAATTTTAAAAAGTAGATTAGCTTTTAATCCCACCATTATTTCTTATAAAAATGGCTATGTAAGTAAAAATATATATTAAAAGCTTTTGAAATTAGATAAATAAAAGAGTTTTTAAAAATATAAAATTATTAAGCTGTTGATATTTATTAATTATTTTTAAACATATTTTAACTAAATAGTCTTCAATTTTAACATCACGGTTTAAAATACCTATTTTGGGCTAATTAGGCTTAAGCTTATACGCACAAAGAGTTTTAGAGACCATACAAAACGTGTTTTTCTCTACTCTAAGCTGGAAAATGAGATAGGCAATGATATCAGGACACCCAAGTAAACATCCCCTTTATATCCCATATGCAGGTTTTACACTTTTAGAGTTACCACTTTTAAATAAAGGTTCGGCTTTCACTGAAGAAGAAAGAAGTAACTTTAACTTACACGGTTTACTCCCCCATATTATTGAAACTATTGAAGAGCAAAGCCAGCGCTCTTATCAGCAATATTGCGCTTTCACTGATGATATCAATCGACATATCTATTTGCGTAATATCCAAGATACCAACGAAACCTTGTTCTATCATTTAATCGAAAATCATCTCGAAGAAATGATGCCGATTATTTATACCCCAACCGTAGGTGAGGCATGTCAGCGTTTCTCTGATATCTATCGTCGTCACCGCGGTATCTTCATTTCATATCCAGATCGTGATGTGATTGATGATATTTTGCAAAACGTAAATAAAAACAATGTAAAAGTTATCGTCATTACAGATGGTGAACGTATTTTAGGTCTTGGTGATCAAGGTATTGGTGGAATGGGAATCCCGATTGGGAAACTTTCACTCTATACGGCTTGTGGTGGTATTAGCCCAGCCTATACATTGCCAATCACAATTGATGTTGGTACGAATAATCCACAATTGTTAAATGATCCGATCTATATGGGTTGGCGTCAGCCACGTATTAGTGGCGATGAATATTATGCATTTGTAGATATGGTGATTGAAGCTGTGAAGCGTCGTTGGCCAAAAGCATTAATTCAGTTTGAAGATTTTGCACAAAAAAATGCCATGCCACTTTTGGAAAAATATCGCGATAAAATTTGCTGTTTTAACGATGATATTCAAGGAACAGCAGCGGTATCTGTCGGTAGTTTGATTGCTGCGAGTCGTGCAGCGGGCAAGCAATTAAAAGATCAAAAAATTGCTTTCTTAGGTGCGGGTTCGGCAGGTTGTGGTATTGCAGAACAAATTGTTGCACAAATGATCGCAGAAGGTTTAACCGATGCAGAAGCGCGTGCTCGCGTTTATATGGTAGATCGTTTTGGTTTGATCACTGAGAATCAACCAAACTTGCTCGACTTCCAGCGTAAGTTGGCACAAAAAGCTGAGGTGGTTGATCAGTGGGGCAATATCGAAGAAGTCATTTCACTACTCGATGTTGTTAAAAATGCTAAGCCTACAGTGTTAATTGGTGTTTCTGGACAGCCTGGCTTGTTTACAGAAGAAATTATTAAGACTTTGGCAGCAAATTGTGAACGACCAATTGTAATGCCATTATCTAATCCGACTTCACGTGTTGAAGCTGTACCTGCTGATATTGTGGAGTGGACTGAAGGTAAAGCATTAATTGCAACAGGTAGTCCGTTTGCTCCTGTGAATCATCACGGCAAACTTTACAATATTTCTCAGTGTAATAACTCGTACATTTTCCCAGGCATTGGTTTAGGTGTGGTGGCATCGGGTGCTAAGCGTGTTACAGAAAATATGTTAATGGCATCAAGTAGTGCTTTAGCAAATTGCTCTCCATTACTTAAAGATCCACAAGCTGATTTATTGCCGCCGTTGGGTGAAATTCAACAAGTGTCTAGAGTTATTGCGTTCGAAGTTGCAAAAGCTGCTATGGCTGATGGTGTCGCTGTAACAATTAGTGATGATTTGTTGAAACAAAAAATTGATCAGTCGTTCTGGAAACCTGAATACCGTAAATATAAGCGTATTCCTTTCTAAGAATGAGAATATAAAAAGAGGAGCTTAAGCTCCTCTTTTTTTATTTTAGTCTTCTAGAATTTCTTCTAGCAACTCTTCACTAGGTGCAAAATAATAAGCACCATCAAGTGGGGTCACGAAATGCAATAAACGGTCGTGAATACCATCTCCACTTGTACCGAACATACGCTTTAACATGGCATCAATAATAGTGAGATCTTTCGTGTAGGCAATAAAAAATAGGCCTTGATCACCTCGACCATCTCCATAAGGTAGACTATGACGTAGAATTTCCATTTCTTCGCCTTCATCATCTTCAACAACAGTACGGGCAACATGGGCATTTTCTGGTTTAACGTCATCATCTAATTCAATAGATTCAAGTTTGGTGCGCCCCATAACATTTTCTTGCGCATCAACTTTCAATTTTTTCCACTTTTCTAAATCATGGGCATAGCGCTGCGCGAAAATGAAGCTGCCATCTGCAAATACCCCAGCGCTTTCTGGTAAGAGCGCTGTCTCAGCTCGGTCGTCTGGAAATTGAGGATTTTCGGTTCCGTCTATAAAGCCAGTCATATCTCGACCATCGAAATAACGGAAACACACACGCTCATCAAGAACCTCAACTTTATCTTGAATACCTTCAAAAAATGCTTGGCTTAATGCAAAACAAATATCAGAGCGCATGCTGGCAATATGAATGAGAACATCGGCTGGCACAACGGGCATGTTGAATGCGCCTTGTTCAGGCGCAAGCTGCTTAAAATCTACAGGAGTTTGCGAATAGAGCTGTTCCCATAGTTCAGGGCCAAAAGCGACTGCTGTTTTGATTTGGGCATCTGAATGTTGAGTAATAAGGCGGTCACGTGCTTCAAATAAAGCATTAAGTTGGTTTTTTAATTCATCAATAGTTAAGTCTTTTAAACGAAGAACAATAAAGCGTGCATGGTCTGATGGCAACGGCAAAATGACAGATTGAGCACTCATTGGAAGGAATCTCCTCGATTATAATTTGATATGAGTTTTAATTATTGTGCCTGATGCACAGAGCTGTTAGTAGTCTATTTCTTGATTTTATTGTTTGAATTCTCATCAAGATAGTTTTATAAAACAGTATAATTCCACTTTTATAGTCTATTTTTCGCTATGTCTCTGCAAGTTTGGTTTGCCTATATGTTGGCCTGTTGGGTAATTAGTATCTCACCGGGTGCGGGAGCAATTGCTTCAATGTCGAGTGGTCTAAACTATGGCTTTAGACATGGTTATTGGAATGCAATCGGTTTGCAAATTGCTTTGCTACTCCAAATTATGGTGGTGGCAGCGGGTGTTGGGGTTTTATTTGCAACGACACCTTTGGCTTTTCAGTTTGTGAAATGGTTTGGTGTGATTTATTTGTTATATCTTGCTTATTTACAGTGGACAGCACCTGTAAAAGATATAGAAATTCAACAGGAAAAAAGAGATAAGTCTGTACTTGCGCTATTGCTAAATGGCTTTGTGGTCAATATTAGTAATCCCAAAGCGATTGTATTTCTATTAGCTGTTTTACCGCAGTTTTTAGATTTGAGTAAGCCTCAATGGATACAGTACCTGATTATGGCTGTGACTATGATTAGTATTGATTTGATTGTCATGGCTGGATATACAGGGCTAGCATCAAAGGTTCTAAGATTACTTCGTTCCCCTAAACAGCAAAAATATTTGAATAGGGGGTTTGCTGTTATGTTTAGCTGCGCGGCTTTATTATTAAGTACAGTTCATCAGGCGTCCTAATTTAGGCCGCCTGCGTTTGATTTTTTAGCTTTTGAGTTATAAAAATAATGGCGAAGGTTAACGCCATGCATAACACAATACTCAAACCTGTAGAGATATTCAGTGCTGCGCTTGACCATAATCCAACACTAACCCCAAGCTGGGCTAACACGAATGCCCAAATGACCATTTGCTTTGGTGAATTTGCTAGTAAGCGAGCGCTTAAAGCAGGTATTACGAGTAAGGCACCCATAAGTAAAGAACCTACAGCGCGCAAGGCCAAGACAGTAAATAAAGCTAATAAAAGCATGAAAATAAGGCGTTGCCAGTTCGCACTAACACCTTCACTGACTGCAATGTCTGGATCAATTGCAAACTGAATTTGAGGTTGCCAAAAGCGGTAAAGAATTACGAGTGATATCGCAATAACTAAAGTGAAAACCGGTAAGTCGGGCCAGTCAATACTCAGCAAATCACCAAATAAATAACTTAAAAGCTCTGGTCTTAAACTTGGTACATGTTGAATAAACAATAAACCACTACAGAGTAATGTTGCTGAACATAAGGCTAAGAGAGCATCATTTGGTAAACGATTGTCATGTAAAGCCCATAAGATGCCTACCAGTAAAATGGCAGTGCCTGCAACACCAAGCCAAAGTGGGAGGCTTAAAGCACCTGCGATAGCGACCCCAAGTAGGGTGCCGTGTGCCATGGTGTCAGCAAAAAAAGACATCCGTCTCCAAAGCATTAGACAACCAAGAGGTGCAGTCAAAAACACCAGCAAGGTTCCCATAATCCATGCGGGTAACAATAATTGTAACCATTCCATCATGGCTTAAGCTTCCGGTTCTGGGTGGATGTGAGGGCGGTCATTATGAGGGCAGGGGTGTGCAGCATCACCGTGAGCACAGTGATCATGATGATGTTGATAGAAAACCCGTTGAGTTCCAAATATTGCCTGATATTCAGGATGTTGTTGAATGTTCTCGGGTAGTCCACTACAGCAAATATGTTTATTTAAACACACTACACGGTGTGTTCCTTCCATCACCCATTGTAAGTCATGGGAAACAATTAAAATTGCACAGTTATATCGTTCCGGCAAACTGCGGACATACTCATAAAGTTCAGCCTCAGACTGAATATCTAAGCCTTGCATCGGTTCATCAAGAACTAAAATATCTGGCTGGCGAAGTAAGGCACGCGCTAGTAGTACCCGTTGGCGCTCTCCACCAGAAAGTTGTTGTACTTTTGATTGTTGTAACTTGGAAATGCCTGTGTCTTGAATAATTTCCTGACGCAGGGCAGGGTTACATTTTTCTAAATCAAGTAAATCCTGAACACGCAAAGGTAGGCTGTGTGAAGGATTGAACTTTTGTGGCACATAAGCCATTTTAAGTTTTTTATGATGGATAACTTGGCCACTACTCGGCTGGAGAATACCGAGTAGAACTTTAATAAGTGTTGATTTACCTGCACCATTGGGACCAATCAAAGACACAATTTCATTTTGATGTAGAGCAAAATCAACTTTTTTTAAAATATCCCGATCATCGCGATAAACAGAAACCTGCTCAAGCTGAATTAATACGGGATTTAAGGAGTTGTGCGGCACTGTTGGCATTTCCCCGAAATTTCAATAATGCTGTGTTGAGCCACGAACTCATCTGACGCTGCAAGTTGGTCAAGCTGGTGAGTTAAACCTTGAGAAGAGGCTTCTTTAACCATGTGGCATTCGGTACAAATCAAGAATGCTGCTTGATGGCCTTCACGAGGGTGGCAACAGGGAATATAGGCATTAATAGAAGTCAGACGATGGATCAAACCTTTTTCTAATAAAAAATCTAAAGTTCTATATACAGTTGGAGGAGCAGCGGGGCGATCAGTTTGACTTTTTATACGTGCGAGTAAGTCATATGCACCCATTGGACCCGAAGCATTTAAAATGAGTTCCAAAACTTCTTTGCGCAAAGGCGTAAGTCGTGCGCCAGTCGCAGAACATAAATTTTCTGCTTCAGCTAAACGGTTTGCGACATTATGGTGATCATGCACACCATGCAAAGAATCATGATGTTCATGCGAGCAGGAACTCATAGAAATAACCTCGAATTTTTAACGGAATATTAGCATGAAGCGATGCTTCATTTGATTAATCTTAGGTATTTTTGTAACTTTGTTATATTATAACATGCTTCGAGCTAATTTAAATTGATGGTCTAGCATGTTCCGTTTTTTTGTTTTCAGTATGTTCTCGCTTTTGAGTACGTTAGGGTGGAGTCAGGGTTTGGTGGTTTCTACACACCCGATTTATCTGATTGCAAAAGAAGTCACTCAGGGTGTTGAAGAACCTCAGCTTTTGCTTAAAGGTCAGACAGGCCATGACGTACAGTTGACTCCGGCTCACCGTAAAGCAATTAATGATGCATCTTTAGTGATTTGGTTGGGTAAGGCTCATGAAGCACCTCTAAATAAATTGTTAGGTAATAATAAGAAAGCGATTGCCTTATTAGATAGTGGTATAGTTTCTGTTCTACCGCTGCGTAGTACACGCGGTGTAGCTTTACCTAATACAGTAGATACCCATGTGTGGTTAGAACCAAACAACGCAGTTCGAATCGGTTTCTTTATTGCTGCTTTACGTTCTCAGCAGCATCCTGAAAATAAGGCTAAATATTGGAATAATGCTAATATCTTTGCCCGTAAAATGTTTCAGGCTGCACAAGTTTACGACAGTACAAGTAATGGTAAGCCATATTGGTCATATCATGATGCCTATCAATATTTAGAGCGCTCGTTAAACTTAAAGTTCGCAGGCGCTTTGACGGATGATCCGCATGTTGCACCAACTGCAGCTCAAATTAAGTATCTTAATGATAATCGACCAAAAAATCAGATGTGTTTGCTCGCAGAAAGTTTTACCACTAAAAGTCAGTATCAAAAATTAGGTAACATTACTTTTCAACCAGTAGACGAGAGCATGAATAACGAGGATGATTTCGTCACTGCATGGAAGAAACTGGCTATAAAAACAGATAAATGTGTATTAAGTACGCAAAAGTAAGATAAAAAATAAACAAAGGCTGACTGTAGCGTCAGCACCACCGGTCATGAAAAACCCCGACTAAAGTCGGGAAAAGATTGCATGTTCAGGGGTGTAACTCTATAATGCCTGCGATTAAAAATAATCATCAGCTAAACTTGTCAAGCATGATTGTTGTGAGTGAATAAATAATGAGCCGAACTAGTCGCTTGATTGACCGACGATTAGCGAAAGCTTTAGTCCTCTTACAAGCATGTATGATTCCTGTTTCAGCCTTGATCGGCTGGGTCGTGAAAGACTCAACCGCAGCCCTGAGTGCAGCATTAGGTGCGCTCGTGTGTTGGCTTGCGACTTGCTATTTTTCATGGCAGTCGTTTCGAGCAGCAGGAGCTCGCGCTTCTAAACAAGTTCTTGCGAACATGTATAAAGGCATGATGGGTAAGTTTGCAATTGTGATTGTTGGTTTCATTTTAATTTTAAGCAATGTCAAACCGTTGTCAGCGGTGGCGTTGTTTTGTGGTTTTATGCTCGTTCAAACCATGACGTGGGTTGCTCCATTTTGGGTGTCGCGTCAACAAAAACGAGTTTAATAAGCACTACAAAAAATTGAAAAGTTTTTTAGGAGATGAACGAGATATCAAGCAGCACGCGATGTTCGTTCTCTCTATTTGTATTTGACATTGACCAGGTGTGATTTATGGCTGCTGAAGAACATGCCCTTACTTCGACCGAGTATATCAAGCATCACTTGACGAATATGACTTATGGCAAAATGCCAGACGGTTCATGGAAGTTGGCTGAGACTGCTGAAGAAGCTCAACAGATGGGGTTCACTGCTATTCACTTGGATTCAATGGGTTGGTCTATCACTCTTGGTGTGATTTTCTGTTTGTTGTTCTGGTGTGTAGCGAAAGCTGCAAACTCTGGTGTTCCAACCAAGTTCCAGTCTGCAATTGAAATGATCATTGAGTTTGTGGACTCAAGTGTTCGCGACACTTTCCATGGCAAATCACGCTTAATTGCGCCACTTGCATTGACCATTTTCGTGTGGATTTTCCTCATGAACGCAATGGACTTAATCCCAGTTGACTTTATTCCGTATACAGCTCAACTGATTGGTGCAAGTGTATTTGGTATGGATCCTCATCACGTTTACTTCAAGGTTGTACCTTCTACAGATCCAAACATTACCCTAGGTATGTCTTTATCTGTATTTGTACTGATCTTGTTCTACAGTATTCGCGAAAAGGGGATTGGTGGTTTCGTTGGCGAATTAGCACTTAACCCATTTAACCCAAGTAACCCAGTTGCAAAAGCGTTATTGATTCCAGTGAACTTAATTCTTGAATTAGTAACATTCCTTGCACGTCCAGTTTCATTGGCTCTACGACTTTTCGGTAACATGTATGCAGGTGAGTTAATCTTCATCCTTATCGCATTATTACCGTTCTGGATCCAATGGGCGTTGTCTGTGCCTTGGGCGATCTTCCACATTCTTGTTATCACGCTACAAGCATTCATCTTTATGATGCTGACTATCGTATACTTGAGCATGGCAAGCGAAAAGCATTAATGGTAATGCCCAACTATCACTGGATGGTTGGGCGCATAATTTTTTAATTTAATTTGGTATAAACCTAACCTCTGAGGAATTATCATGGAACTCACTTTAGGTCTAGTTGCAATTGCATCTGCTATCTTGATCGCTTTTGGTGCTTTAGGTACTGCGATTGGTTTTGGTCTTTTAGGCGGTCGCTTCCTTGAAGCTGTTGCACGTCAACCAGAATTGGCTCCACAACTTCAAACTCGTATGTTCTTAATCGCGGGTCTTCTTGATGCTGTGCCTATGATCGGTGTTGGTATTGGCTTGTTCTTCATCTTCGCTAATCCATTTGTAGGTTAATCAGCTTAATTCCTAAATTAAACTATTGAGGAATAGCAATGAATATCAACCTCACATTGATTGGCCAAGCGATTGCATTTGCGATGTTTGTCGCATTCTGCATGAAATTTGTATGGCCACCACTAATCAATGCGATTAGTGAGCGTCAGCGTAAAATCGCTGATGGCTTAAACGCTGCTGAAAAAGCAAAAGCTGATCTTGCGGATGCGCAAGCTCAAGTGAAAGCTGAATTAGATGCAGCGAAAGCGCAAGCGGCTCAATTGATCGAACAAGCGAACCGTCGCGGTGCACAATTGGTAGAAGAAGCTCGTACTCAAGCGTCAGCTGAAGGTGAGCGTATTCGTCAACAAGCAAAAGAAGCTGTTGATACAGAAATCAATTCTGCTCGTGAAGAATTACGTCAACAAGTTGCTGATCTTGCAGTAACAGGTGCTGAGAAAATTCTTAGCCAAAAAGTTGATGCTGAAGCTCACAATGCCATGCTGACTCAGCTGGCTGCTAAACTTTAAGAGAGGCGGATTATGGCTGAACTCTTGACGTTGGCACGCCCGTACGCTAAAGCAGCATTTGCTTACGCTTCTGAGCAAAATGCAACTGACTCTTGGTCATCTGCATTGAACTTGCTCAGTGCTGCGGTGCAAGACGAAGCATTTTCAGCTTTCTTAACTCGCCCTGAGCTTACTCCTGCTGAGCAGGTAAGTCTTTTTGCAAAAGTATTAGGCGAAGACCAAACTGCAGCAGTGTCAAACTTTTTGACATTGCTTGCTGAAAACAACCGTTTGGCGCTTCTTCCTGAAATTTCTGCTGAATACGAGCAGCTCAAATCACAGAATAACAATACTGTGGATGTAGTGATTGAATCTGCATTCCCATTGACTTCTGTACAAGAACAATTACTTGCACATGCTTTAGAGAAAAAATTCGAAGCTGCGGTAAATGTTTCTGTAGAAGTTAAACCAGAGCTTATTGCTGGTGTTGTTATTCGTGCAGGCGACCAAGTGATAGATGATTCTGCGCTTAACAAGCTAGAAAAAATGCGGACTCGTCTTCTTGCTTAATTGCATATGAAGACTGAACTTTAAAAAGATTGAGGTATAGCGCAATGCAACAACTGAATCCATCCGAGATCAGTGCGCTCATTAAACAGCGTATCGGCGATCTGGACACCAGCGCGACCGCTAAGAACGAAGGGACCATTGTTATGGTTTCCGACGGTATTGTGCGTATTCACGGCCTTGCTGATGCAATGTACGGTGAAATGATCGAATTCGACGGCGGCTTATACGGTATGGCACTGAACCTAGAACAGGATTCAGTGGGCGTCGTTGTTTTAGGTAACTACTTAAGCCTTCAAGAAGGTCAAAAAGCACGTTGCACAGGTCGTGTATTAGAAGTTCCGGTTGGTCCAGAACTTTTAGGCCGTGTAGTAGATGCTTTGGGTAACCCAATTGATGGTAAAGGCCCAATTGATGCAAAATTAACTGATGCTGTTGAAAAAGTAGCACCAGGCGTAATTTGGCGTCAATCAGTGGATCAACCTGTACAAACTGGTTATAAATCAGTAGATACAATGATCCCTGTAGGCCGTGGTCAGCGTGAGTTGATCATTGGTGACCGTCAAACTGGTAAAACAGCTATGGCGATCGATGCGATCATCGCTCAGAAAAACTCTGGCATTAAATGTGTATACGTAGCTATTGGTCAAAAACAATCGACTATTGCTAACGTTGTGCGCAAGCTAGAAGAAACTGGTGCTATGGCGTATACCACTGTTGTAGCAGCAGCTGCAGCCGATCCAGCAGCAATGTTGTACTTGGCTCCATACTCTGGCTGTACAATGGGTGAATACTTCCGTGACCGCGGTGAAGATGCACTAATCATTTATGATGATTTGTCTAAGCAAGCTGTTGCTTACCGTCAAATTTCATTGTTATTACGTCGTCCACCAGGTCGTGAAGCGTATCCAGGTGACGTATTCTATCTTCACTCTCGTCTTCTTGAGCGTGCTTCGCGCGTTTCTGCTGACTATGTTGAGAAATTCACGAATGGTGAAGTTAAAGGCCAAACTGGTTCATTAACTGCATTGCCAATCATTGAAACTCAAGCGGGTGACGTATCTGCATTCGTACCAACGAACGTAATTTCGATCACTGACGGTCAGATCTTCCTTGAAACATCATTATTCAACGCAGGTATTCGTCCTGCTGTGAACGCGGGTATCTCTGTATCTCGTGTTGGTGGTTCTGCGCAAACGAAGATTATCAAAAAATTGTCTGGTGGTATCCGTACTGCTTTGGCGCAATACCGTGAATTGGCAGCGTTTGCTCAGTTCGCTTCTGACCTTGATGAAGCAACTCGTAAGCAACTTGAACATGGTCAACGTGTAACTGAATTAATGAAGCAAAAACAATATGCTCCATATTCAATTGCTGACCAAGCTGTTTCAATTTATGCATCTAACGAAGGCTACATGGCTGACGTTGAAGTAAAGAAAATCGTAGACTTTGATGCTGCGTTAATCTCTTACTTCCGTTCAGAAAATGCTGCGTTAATGCAAAACATCGATGAAACTGGTGATTACAACAAAGACATCGAAGCTGCAATCAAAGCAGGTATTGAAAGCTTTAAAGCGACTCAAACTTACTAATTTCAACTTTAGTTGGATTTAGTTTTGGTTTGGTTCACGGATCAACCTTCGAGGGCTCGAAAGGGCCTTCGAATACTAGGTTAAGCGTATGGCAAATTTAAAAGAAATTCGCGCCAAAGTAGCTAGTATCAAAAGCACGCAGAAAATTACTCGCGCGATGCAGATGGTAGCAGCTTCTAAGATGCGTCGTGCGCAAGAGCGCATGGCTCAAGGCCGTCCGTATGCCGAAAATATGCACCGTGTAATTGCTCACTTGGTTCAAGCGAATCCTGAATACAAACACCGTTATATGGTTGAACGCCCTGTGAAGCGCGTTGGCTATATCATTGTGTCTTCAGATCGTGGCCTTGCTGGTGGTTTGAACATTAACTTGTTCAAAAAAGTGGTTAAACACGTACAACAGCAACAAGAGCAGTCAATTGAAGTTCAATTTGCTTTAATTGGTCAAAAAGCGGTTTCGTTTTTTAAAAACTACGGCGGTAAAGTGCTGGGTGCTACGACAAATGTCGGTGATACACCAAGCCTTGAACAGTTATCTGGTTCTGTACAGGTGATGTTAGACGCATTTGATAAAGGCGAGTTAGATCGTATTTATCTTGTGTCAAACGGCTTTGTCAATGCCATGACTCAAAATCAAAAGATCGAACAACTTGTTCCTTTGGCTGCTGCTGAAGAAGACAAGACCCTTAACCGTCAATACGGTTGGGATTATATCTATGAGCCTGAAGCTGAAGAGCTTTTAAATGGCTTATTGGTTCGTTATATCGAGTCTGTGGTATATCAAGGCGTGATCGAAAACATCGCGTGTGAGCAGTCAGCTCGTATGGTTGCAATGAAAGCTGCAACGGACAACGCAGGTGATTTGATCAAGAGCCTACAACTTATTTATAACAAGCTGCGTCAAGCCGCGATTACTCAGGAAATTTCTGAGATCGTTGGTGGTGCCGCTGCCGTTTAACATTATTTTGAATTGAGGAGACAGCAATGAGTAGCGGTCGTATCATTCAGATCATCGGCGCGGTTATCGACGTCGAGTTTGAACGTAACAGCGTTCCTAAGATCTATGACGCTCTCCACGTTGATGGCACTGAAACTACATTAGAAGTTCAGCAACAACTTGGTGATGGCGTAGTTCGTACTATTGCAATGGGTTCTACTGAAGGCCTTAAGCGTGGTTTGAACGTAACGAATACTAACGCACCGATCTCTGTACCAGTAGGTACAGCGACTCTAGGTCGTATCATGGACGTTCTTGGTCGCCCAATCGACGAAGCTGGTCCAGTTGCGACTGAAGCGCGTTTGCCGATTCACCGTCAAGCACCTTCTTATGCTGAACAAGCAGCTTCTACTGACCTTTTAGAAACTGGTATTAAAGTCATCGACTTACTATGCCCGTTCGCTAAAGGTGGTAAAGTTGGTCTGTTCGGTGGTGCCGGTGTTGGTAAAACTGTAAACATGATGGAATTGATCAACAACATCGCGAAAGCTCACTCAGGTTTATCTGTGTTTGCTGGTGTTGGTGAGCGTACTCGTGAAGGTAACGACTTCTATCACGAAATGAAAGATTCTAACGTTCTTGACAAAGTAGCAATGGTCTACGGTCAGATGAATGAGCCACCAGGTAACCGTTTACGCGTAGCGTTAACTGGTTTGACTATGGCTGAATACTTCCGTGATCAAAAAGACGAAAATGGTAAAGGTCGTGACGTATTATTATTCGTCGACAACATCTACCGTTATACTCTTGCAGGTACTGAAGTATCAGCATTGTTAGGTCGTATGCCATCTGCGGTAGGTTACCAGCCTACACTTGCAGAAGAAATGGGTGTTCTTCAAGAGCGTATTACGTCTACTAAATCTGGTTCGATCACATCGATCCAAGCAGTATACGTACCTGCCGATGACTTAACAGATCCATCACCTGCAACTACATTTGCTCACTTAGATGCAACAGTAGTATTGAGCCGTGACATCGCATCTTCTGGTATCTATCCAGCGATCGATCCACTTGACTCAACTTCACGTCAGTTAGACCCATTAGTTGTTGGTCAAGAGCATTATGAAATTGCACGTTCTGTACAGAACATTTTGCAACGTTATAAAGAGCTTAAAGACATCATCGCAATCTTGGGTATGGATGAGTTAGCTGAAGAAGATAAATTGGTTGTTTACCGTGCGCGTAAAATCCAACGTTTCTTCTCTCAACCATTCCACGTAGCTGAAGTGTTTACTGGTGCTCCTGGTAAATTAGTATCGCTTAAAGAAACGATTCGTGGCTTTAAAGGTCTATTAGCTGGTGAATACGATCACATCCCAGAACAAGCGTTCTATATGGTTGGTGGTATTGACGAAGTGATTGCTAAAGCTGAGAAACTCTAATTTAAGGAGATCATCTCATGGCGACTATGCAATGTGATGTCGTAAGTGTTAAAGAGTCTATTTACTCTGGCGCAGTAACGATGTTAATCGCGAAAGGCGCAGGTGGTGAACTTGGTATTTTGCCAGGACACGCACCACTTGTGACTTTGCTTCAACCGGGCCCGATTCGTGTTCAGTTGGAAAATGGTACAGAAGAAATCGTCTATGTATCTGGCGGTGTTTTAGAAGTTCAACCTCATGTTGTAACGGTTCTTGCAGATACTGCAATCCGTGCTGACAATTTGGATGAAGCTGCAATTTTAGAAGCACGTAAAAATGCTGAACAGTTGCTTGCGAACCAAAAGAGTGATTTGGACTCAGCTGCTGCATTGGCATCTCTATCAGAGATTTCAGGTCAGCTTGAAACTATCCGTAAGATGAAGAACCGCGCATTATAATTTGTGCAGTGTTCATCAAAAAAAGCCACCGTAAGGTGGCTTTTTTATTATTTGGATATAACTTAAGAATCAGTTTTTGGATCAGGTTTTTCATCTCCAGCCATAATCATAGCTGCGAGTTTAACCATATCCATTTGAATGGTATTCAGCTGTTTTTCAATTTGGTCAAAATTGATTTGATCTAATTTTCCATTTAGTAAAGGCATGCTTAGAGCTTGTTGATTGGCATGTAATAGATTTTGGCGAATATTCTCAATTTCCTGACTTTTGATATCTAAGGTGAGAAGAGCTTGATTTAAACCTTGTAATTGCTGTTTTAAAGTTGAAACAGTTGTTTTTAATTCATTTTGATTTTTATCTTGAATCGCTTGTTCAACGTCAAGTTGAGTGTCTTTAAGTTGTTCAACATAATCTCCAGCTTTAACCTGTAAATTAGCAGCATCTCGAACCATATAAAAAATATTGCCGCTTTTAAGTTCAGTTTTGCTCGTAGCAATATCTGACTCTTGTCGTTCAATAGCTTGATCAGATGCCTGTTCAGTTATTTGAGTATTTTCTTGTTCAGTAGCATGGTCTTGTGCCTGATCACACCCGAGTAAAAGCATGCCTGAGGCAAAAATTACAAAAGGAAGAAATGCACCCTGTAAAACTTTTTTCATAACTACAAACAACATCAAATAAAGCAAATAGGTACTATAGGCATAAAATATGGAGAAAGATTGTATTTTTGCAAACAAACAACATTTTGACCAGATACTAAAAAAGAGCGTAGAAAACGCTCTTTTTTACGTTTTTTAAACGTTATTTTGCTAACTCTGCTTCAACTGCTTTAACGATTTGTTCATCATCCGCAGTTAGGTTGGGAGCAAAACGAGCCACTACTTCGCCATTTTTATTAATTAAGAATTTCTCGAAGTTCCATAAAACTTCTGGAGCTGGATTAGTTGGAATACCTAAGCCTTCTAAACGCTCACGGAAAGGTCCTTCACCAGTACGTTCTGGTTGAGCTGTTGTCAAAGTTTCATAGAGTGGGTGCTTATCTTCACCGACAACAGATACTTTAGAGAATAAAGGGAAGTGAACATCATAATTTAATGAACAGAATTGTTGAATTTCTTCATCTGAACCTGGTTCTTGCTCTTTAAAGTTGTTTGCTGGAAAACCTAAAATTTCAAGACCTTGATCTTTTTTTGCTTGATAAAGCTTTTCTAAGCCTTCGTATTGTGGAGTTAAACCACATTTAGAAGCAGTATTTACAATAAGTAAAACCTTGCCCTTATATTGTTCAAGGTCAACCGTTTCGCCTGAAATAGCTTTTACTGGAATGTGATATACAGATTGTGTCATGTGTATTTCCTAAAGATTGTAGTTGATATCAAGTAACGCATTTGTTTTAACTGCTATTGAGGGGCAGTGCAATAATATTCGTGTTCAAAAAAGAAAAAGATTTTAAAAGATAAACTGAATTCTAGTTATTTCTAATTTGAATAGGTGTTTGCCCAGTATAACGTTTAAAAAACTCAATAAAACTTGAACTATGTTGATAACCTAAATCATATGCTAAACGCTTGATTGGCGTCCCTTGTCGTATTTGATGAATTGCATAAACAATTTTGGCTCGATTTCTCCATTCAGACAAAGAGAGTTGTAGCTCTTGTTGACTCAAACGTAACAGGTGGCGGTCACTTACCGAGAAATTTTGAAGTAACTGTTGTAACGAGTGATCAAAAAATAATGGGTCGGAAAGCTTTTCTAAAATAGGCAATAAAACTGGATGCCGCGTTTGAGGCAAATAATGCGAATAGGCTGGGGCTTGTTGTAATTGGTCGAATAAGACTTGTAAAAGATGTTCTAAATATTCAGGTTTTTTATTCTGCTTTTGTTGTTCCAGAATTTGGAGGACCAACGTCCGAAAAAAGGGCTGGATACTAAAACACTGACAGACATCTCCTAAAATAGAGCATAGACGGGGATGTAGACGAATACAAATATAGTGAATTTCGTGATCAATATCAGTCGATTGATGAACCGTTTGAGGTGGAATCCAAAGTCCATAACTAGGTGGAGACAGATATAGCTGTTCTTCCACCTGCATTTCTAAAATGCCATTTAAGCTGAAATTAAAATCTCCCCAGAGCGAGGCATGAGGACGAACAATATCTTCTTTTTGATATAGAAATTCATGAACTTCTATACTGTTCAATAAAGAAAATTGTTGGTCCTCATTGTTCATCTTTGTACTCAGACTAATATTTTAATTTTCACAGGTCGCTTTAGGGTTGTTTAAGCCTTTTGCTAGGGTAAAAGTACTTACGAGTGCTAAAGCTACAAAACTTAATACGCCATAAATTAAGGTATTTTCATTGAAATGATCAACCACATAACCGCCTAATAATGAACCTGTGGCAATCATGACCTGAAACATACCTACAAAAAGAGGCATACCTTTTTCAACTGCATGTGGCGCATGTACAAACATCCAGATATTGGCTGAGGTAGGAAAAGCACCAAATGCGAAGCCCCATAAAGCAGTTAAAACAATAGCACCAAATTCATGAATGGCAAAAAGTGGGAATCCAAAAAATACAATTGCAAAGCAAGCACTAACAAAGGCAAGCGTATAACGGACATTCAAATTACCACTATATCCAGCAAATGCATTTCCGAAAATACCTGCAATTCCGTAGAGCAATAATAATGAACTAATTGTTGTACCATTAAAGCCTGCAATATTCTTAAAGAAAGGCGCTAAATAGCTATATGCACAAAAATGAGCAAGGCCGATAAGTAAGACAATCAGCATGCCGCTACGTGCTTTAGGCGTGCGTAATAATGCTGGTAAGTCCCTCATATGGATTGGTGAGTCTGGAACAAGTTTAGGTAAAAAGATTAATTGTAAGATTAAAACAATTAAGCCAATTCCTGCTGTAATTCCAAAAGCGCTGCGCCAGCCATAAAATTCACTTAACCATGTTCCAATAGGAACACCCAAAACTGTCGCAAAAGTTACGCCTGCCATTACAACAGCCGTTGCTTTAGCAATAGGGAGATGGGCGGGAGCTAATTTTCCACTTAAAGCGATTGCCGTGGCCCAGAATCCGCCAATTGAGATTCCTAAAATTAAGCGACTAAGTAATAGAATATGAAAGTTTTCAGCAAAAGCAGTAATGGTATTGGCAATAACCATAATTGCTGTCAGTAAAATGAGAACATAGCGTCGATCAAGTTGTTTCACTGAAACTGGTAATAAGGGGGCAGCAATCGCGGCCATAATGCCGGGTACAGTAATAATAAGACCGGCTGTACCTACAGAAATATTTAAATCTGTTGCAACACTATTTAAAACACCAACAGGTAAAAATTCACTTGTTACTAATGCAAATGCTGCAATGGCAACGGCCAAAATGGCAAACCAGCTTCCCTGTGGGGAGGTCGTGGGTCGCGCTTTAGAGATAGAAGATTGGTCCATAGGAAATCCTTACTTGGCTAAATTTGGAGTGAACAAAGGCAATTTATTAATTAACTAACGATCATTATGAAAATAAAATAGTTGATAAAAAATCGAACGTCAATTAATTTAATAACGATTGTTATAAAAATAGATGTGATCTTTATGACAAATACGCATGAAACGAATTTGATCGCTGCTGAAGACACGCTGAAAAAAAAGCGTGGGCGTCCTAAATGCTTTGATGAACAGCAGGTTTTGCAAAAGGCAATGCTGCTTTTTTGGGAGCATGGCTATGAAGCAACATCGATCAGTGATTTAACACAGGCTTTGGAAATTACAGCACCAAGCTTATACGGTGCGTTTGGAGATAAGGCTGGGCTGTTTTATCAAAGTATTGATTACTACTTGGCTCATGAAGCATGCCCTATTGAAACCATCTTTTTAGAAGCAAAAACAGCAAAAATCGCTTTTGAACTTTATCTATACGATAACGTTAAACGACTCGTCCAGCCAAATAAGCCTGCTGGTTGTATGCTTGTTGTTGCAGCTATGAATTGTTCTGACGCTACTCAGAATGTGCAGCAGAACCTTCTCGATAAACGAATAAAGACCAAAGAAAAATTATTCAAACGTCTTCAACAAGGTGTAGAGCAGGGTGATTTGTCTCCAAATGCACCGTTACAGGAAATGACAGACTTTTATGCAACTGTCATTCAAGGGTTAACGATTCAGGCAAGAGATGGGGCGAGTACCGAGCAATTACACAAAGTTGTGGAACATGCCATGAAGACTTGGACATTATTCTAAAAAACGGATGATGTCCTAAGTTCAATATCAATGTCGGAAATACGATATTTCAATTTATTAAGACATTCTTCAAAATAAAATCTCTTTTGTAGATGGTGTATTGCTATGAGTCAGGTCATGAAATATCACAAATGGGCATTTATTTTTCCCATTTTGGCAGTACTGATTTGGTCTTTGAATATTGTAGTTACCCGCTATGTTTCTGATTATATCTCTCCCGTCAGTATCAGTTTTTACCGGTGGTTAATCGCCTTTATTATTTTAACTCCATTTATGTTGTTACCAGTTTGGAAACAGCGACACTTATTAAAACAGTATTTGCCTAAATTAGCAGTATTAAGTGCATTTGGAATGGTACTTTACCAAGGGCTTGCTTATACGGCTGCCCATTATACCAGTGCGACCAATATGGGAATTGTGAATGCATTTATTCCGATCTTTACGATTTTCGTTTCTCTTGCCATTTTAAAAGATGTGCCTAATCGCTTTGCAGTTTTTGGCAGTATTTTGTCTTTTGCAGGTTTGCTCTATGTCATGTCCCAAGGAGATATTGGCCACTTATTAAGTTCTGGTGGACATCTTGGTGATGCTTTAATGATTATCGCTGTGTTCTTTTATGCATTTTATGGGGTTTTTCTTAAAAAATGGCAGTTACCACTTCCAATCATGACGAGCTTATATGTCCAGATTGGTTTTTCTGTAATATTTCATCTTCCTTTGATTTTCTGGTTCGGACTGGATGCTTTAAATGCACAAAATGCTCCGAGTGCTATTTATGCAGGTGTATTCGCTTCACTCATTGCACCGTTAGTTTGGATGTTGGCTGTTCAGCAATTAGGTCCTAATAGAACAAGTATCTTTATGAACCTTGTTCCTGTGTTTACAGCAATTATTGCGAGTGTCTGGTTATCTGAGCAGTGGACCATTTATCACACACTAGGTGGTGTAATAATTTTAATTGGTATCATTATGGCTCAAAAGAAGGTCAGTTCCAAAAAGAGTGAGCTGATACAAGAGCAAAACTAAGACCACTAAAAAAACTATGGCATATTTTGAAAAAAATTAATGAAAATATGCCATTTTTTTATTAGTTAAAGCTTTTCTATATGATTTATAAATAGATTATAAAACTAGGTTGAAATATAAATATTAAAAAAGCCGAATAAAAATATTAATATAATTTTAATTTTTAAGCGAAAAACCGTAAATTCTCTACACTTTTCATGCTTTTTTTAGAGAAATTATATATTTCTCTCATTTAGTCTATTGCCACATAATAGCGACCACTACGAAAGACGCTCTTTTTGGCAAATTATCTTTCGTTGCAGAGATATCCAAACCCTCTGGATGCGGTATATACCCATCCTTTTTTATGCTCAGTTATCCCTATATAACTGAGCTTTTTTTTGTCTGAAATTAGGCGCGGATAATCTCGCCTGTGAGAGCATTAATAATTCTACTTGGCTGCTGACTTTGGCCTAAATCACCATTGAGATAGTTTAATTGTGAACCGAAGTATTGGCAGGCATCTTGTAGTGAATGAGCAGGTTCTTGCCCGCTTGGATTAGCGCTAGTCGAGACAATAAAACCATGAAAAGCATTGCATAATGCTACACACAAAGGATGTGTGGTGACTCGAACAGCGACAAGTGGATGTTCACCTTTAATCCATGAAGGAATATGTTCACCAGCTGGCAAGAGCCAAGTTGTGGCTCTTTCAGAGGGTTGGTGATTCGTCCAACAATCAATAATTTCTTGTTGGGTTGTTTGAGGTAAAGAGGTTAACAGGTGCTCAACTTGGCTAATATGACCGGCTAATAAAATGACACCCTTCTCAATAGGTCTTTGTTTCAACTCTAGAATTTTTTGAAAAGCTTGTTCGTTAAAAGGGTCGCAACCTAGCCCCCAAACTGCCTCAGTTGGATACGCCAAGACTTGACCTTGATGTAAACTTTCGGCTGCTTCGGTAACTGAGGTGGTAATCATGGTAATACTCTTCCTTTCAATCAGACAGAATTGCTATTGTGCGCTCCAGTACTAAGAGCGACAACGTAAATACAGCCCTGATTGTTGCATACATAAACCAAGTAGTTCTAGTTCCATGAGTGAAGAGGTGAGTTCAGCAACGGGTTGTGAATGGTGCACAACAAGCTGATCGATATCTTGGCCGACCCAGTCTAAAGATTGATATAGTTTAATTAAATGTTTAGGAATTTCTGGCGCGCCAGTTTCAGCTGTCTCACTTTGACTTTGTTGCTGACTCTGCCATTGGGTTGGAAGAGCAAGGTCCTCAATAATCTGTTCAGGATGGTCGACTAAGATTGCGCCTTCACGAATAAGCTGATGGCAGCCCTGATGAAATTCACTATAAATATGGCCAGGAATAGCAAACACCGTTTTACCTTGCTCAGCAGCTTTGTTGGCAGTAATCAGAGAGCCACTTTTTAAAGTTGCTTCGACGACGAGTACTCCTAAACTCAAACCACTAACAATTCGGTTCCTACGTGGAAAATGCTGCTGTAATGGTGGCGTACCGGGTAGAAACTCAGTAATGATGGCGCCGTTTTGAGCCAAGATCTGTTCTGCAAGTTTTTTATTCTGAGCAGGGTAGGTGCTGTCTAGACCTGTTCCAGTTACAGCAATAGTTCGTTGATGTACTGAAGCTCCTTGGTGAGCGGCTTCATCAATGCCATATGCCAAACCACTACTTATATAAAATCCTTTTTCACTTAAGTAATAGGCAAAGTCATAAGCAACCTGACGACCATGCGGGCTTGGTTTTCGACTACCCACAATAGCAATTTGTGGTTGTAACAAAGCTTGAGCTTGGCCTTTTCCAAAAATGATGGGAGGATGATCTGTGTAAGGTAGCAATTGCGTAGGATAGCCAGAGTCATCTGGCGTTAAAATAAAGTCAGTATATTGCTGGATCTGCTGAACCAGTTTTTCAAAATGAACCTGACCTTGAGCAGTTTGAAATTCATCTACGCGTTTTAAATGATTGGTATGTAAACCGAGATTAGACCATTGGGCCAACCCAGCAGGTTTGACAGCCGTTTCACAGCTACCGAAGTAGTCGACAATTTTTTTAAAGCTAACTAAAGAGTGCTGAACCAAATACCACACTTTAAGGGTGTGGTAATGGTGTGAAGTAAGTTGAGTAAGCATTGTAAAGTGTATATCCAGCGTTAATCATCAAGACGAGGTGGCTGAATGTTTGAACCTACTTTAATAGGTAAGTCACTTTCTAATACATAGGCATAGCTGAGCTGATCAAAAGTTCTAAATACCATAAGGCTACCAATTTGTTGACCAGGTAACTGTATTGGTTCTTTGGTTTTAGGATCTCGAATGGTTTCACCTTGTTGGGTAATATCAAAGACTTGACCCACCTGAACGCCTTGAGCCGTACCGCGGTCTAAAGTCACTACACTATTTTTGGCTGCTCTACCAATTGAACCCATCACACGAATGATCTTACCACCATCCGTCACTTGTTTAGCATCCACTGGGTAAAATAGAGTAGGCAAAGTCGCGTCTTCTTCTGGCATGACCCGATCACCACAACGCACTTCGGAATTGTAGCTATCAGTTAGCTCAAGTGTTGTTATGTCTTTCTCAGAAGAAATCGCAATACCTGACGCAACCTGTTGTAGTTCAATACCTAGGCTATGTTTTTTTCCTTTACTGTCTGTGAAATAGTAAGGTTCACCTTCACGGTAGACAGCATAACGTTGACCATCAATTAAACCTTGTCCGCGTGCATAAATCGTTTGGCCCTTTGCAGCAAGTACACGTTGATCGGCAGTGCCAACAATATAAGGCGTATGTTCAATTGCATCGGCTGGCAAAATTGTGCTGTGTTCTAACCACTGTTTGATATGTTCAAGTGGAATAACAGGCACATTATCGTTGAGCGACTCCACACGAACTTGAGGTTGTAAGTTTGCTGTTTGGCCTGTGTAGCGACGAATAATGCCGACACAACCATCTCCCTCATCTTTACCTATCAATGGTCGACCAGCTAAACTGCATAACAATAAGCGGTCACCCGGGTAAATCCAGTGTGGATTTTTGACGTGCTGATTACTTGCCCAGATTTCTGGCCAGCGCCAAGGTTTACTTAGGAAATGACCAGAAATATCCCACAGCGTATCTCCTCGTTTTACAACGTAGACATGTGGTGCATTACTTTTTAGAGAGGGTGGATTATGGTTCGGACTAGCAGCATGAACCTCTGCTACTGTACCCATTGCAACCCCTGTAAAAAGTGCGAAAGCAAGTAAATGCTTTTTTATCCCCAAAGCATGAAATTCACCCATGCCGTTAAAAACCTTTTTCATTATGATAATTCCTAAAAATTATGCGTGCAGATGCGTTATAATAGGCGGCTTACACACAATTTTTCGATGAAGTATTTCCTTCATTTGGTTTTTCAATCAATGGCATAAGTGAGGACGTCAGTATGGCCTTATTACCTATTTTAAGTTTTCCTGATCCCCGTCTTCGTACCATTGCTCAGCCTGTTGAAGAAGTTACTGATGAAATTCGTCAACTTGCAGCAGATATGCTTGAAACCATGTATGCCGCACCAGGTATTGGTTTAGCAGCTTCACAGGTAGATCGTCATATTCAGTTAATCGTTATAGATTTATCTGAAGCTAAAGATGAACCTTTGGTTTTTATTAACCCCAAAATCACTCCGCTGACAGAAGATAAGCAGCAGTACGAAGAAGGCTGCCTATCGGTGCCACAAATATACGACAAAGTTGAGCGCCCGTCACGTGTGAAAATTGAGGCAATTAACCTTGAAGGTCAAGCATTTGAGATAGAAGCTGATGGACTTCTCGCTGTTTGTATCCAACATGAAATGGATCACTTAAATGGCAAATTATTTGTGGATTATTTGTCACCACTTAAACGTCAGCGTGCGCGAGAAAAAGTCGAAAAAGTTGTTCGTCAACGTGAGCGTGAAAAAGTTGCAGTAAAACGTTAAAAATTTCTATTCTTCAAATATTAATATAGTGTGGATGTGATTTTTGGTTTTTCGTAGTGGTCTGTTGCTTGCATGTGCAGCAGTATTTTTACAGGTCGCGGTATTTCTACAGCCGCTATTACCGAAGCAATATCAAATTGCTCCGGTCTGTGAAACTATTACCCGTGCTTTGCTGAAACCCAAAGCACAGACGGAAGCCATGTCACATACCATGCATTCGCATCATGATCATCATATTGAGCAGGCTCAAGTACCTGAACACCATGACCATCATGATGCAAATCACCAGTGTCAATATTGTACCGTCTATGCCAATCTGGTTTTACCGCCTGAATTCGGCGTAAAAGAAGTTTTAGTTCGCATACAAGTTCGCTTAGTCGCCTATCAACAAGCATTCAAACATGTTTATTTTGCGCTACAGCGACTTTTCCTACTCCCGCAAGGGCGTGCACCACCTCTATTTGCATAAATAAAAGCAATTTTTTGTTGGGGTCTTGATTGACTTCAATATCACTTTATTTATGTTTTAGAGCGTATAAAAAATGTCACATTCTAAATTCTTATTACAACCTCTATGGGTTGCGATGCTTGCTGTTTCTCATTCGGGTCTAGTTTTTGCTGATTCAGAAAAAAATGATGTTGATACCAAAACACTTCATTCATTGGCACCTATCGTTGTTACAGCACAGCAAGGCAATGATGCAAACGGTCTTATTGTTCATGCAGATCCAAAGCAACCGATTCAGCCAGTACCTGCTACAGATGGTGCAGATTACCTGCAAAGTATTATGGGTTTTAACTCAATACAAAGCGGTGGAACAAATGGCGATGTAACATTCCGAGGTATGTTTGGCTCACGCATCAAAATTTTGACGGATGGAACCGAAAACTTAGGTGCATGTCCAAATCGTATGGATGCCCCAACTTCTTATATTTCACCAGAAAGTTATGACCGTATTTCTGTCATTAAAGGTCCGCAAACAGTTCAATATGCCAATACGGGTTCGGCAGCAACAGTCCTTTTTGAGCGTCAGCCTGAAAAGCTCACCACAGAAAAACCTTATCGTGGACAAGCGAGTGTATTGTTAGGTTCATATGGGCGTATTGACCATAATGTTGAAGCGGCAATTGGTGATGAGAAAAAATATATCCGTTTAAATGCTAATCGTTCAGAGTCCAATAGTTATCAAGATGGTGACGGTAATACCGTACCTTCAGCATGGGAAAAATGGAATGCTGATGTGGCGATTGGTTTCACTCCAGATGAAAACACTTGGGTTGAACTCACTGGTGGAAAATCTGATGGCGAATCGCTTTATGCTGGACGTTCAATGGACGGTTCACAATTTGCGCGTGAAAGCTTAGGTCTACGTTTTGAAAAGAAAAACATCACTAATGTCATCAAGAAAATAGAAGGGCAGGTGAACTACAGCTATAACGACCATATTATGGATAACTTTAGCTTGCGTACACCACCATTAGTTGAAATGAACCATGGTGGTATGACTATGCTGATGCCGAACGCGATGGCAATGCAAGTGACACGCCGTACATTAAACTCGCGCTTAGCCATGACCTCTGAATGGAATCAATGGAGCCTGATCACAGGAGTAGATTCTCAATTTAATAAACATGGCGGTAGCATGTCATCGCCAACGATGCCTTCTATGAATATCCCATATCGTCAAGATATGCGTTTTCAATCATATGGTGCTTTTGGTGAACTCGGTTATCAATGGAACGATCTCAACAAACTGGTTACAGGTGTGCGTTTAGATCGAGTAACAGTTGAAGATGAGCGCGCAGATTCTCAAGCAAAAGGCTTTAATACTAAACTTGAAAAGACTTTACCAAGTGCATTTGTCCGCTGGGAAAATCAATATCCTGAGCATGACCTAAAAAGCTATATCGGTTTAGGTTATGTAGAACGTATGCCTGATTATTGGGAACTTTTTTCGCCTAAACATGGTAATGCTGGCTCAACCAATACCTTTAACGGTGTAAATCCTGAGAAAACACTACAGTTGGATCTGGGCTTTCAGCAACAACATGGCGCTTTAAATACATGGACTTCTGCCTATGCAGGTTTAGTAGATGACTACATTTTAATGAGTTACCACCACCACCCAAGCACGGATATGGGTGGACATGATATGAGTCATGATATTACCGCGGGCGCTAAAAATGTCGATGCAACCATTGCAGGGGCGGAAGTGGGTATTGGATATCAATTTACCGACCATATTCAGGCAGATTTAAGTGCTATGTATGCATGGGGTAAAAACACCACAGATGACAAACCTTTACCTCAAATTTCACCTTTAGAAGGTCGACTAAATATTCGATATGTAGCTGATAAATATAATTTAGGTCTGTTGTGGCGAGCTGTTGCTGAGCAAAACCGCGTGAGTCTACATCAAGGTAACATCGTGGGATATGACCTAAAACCAAGTAAAGGTTTTTCAACATTATCTTTGAACGGAAGCTACAACCTTCGTAAAGATATTGATGTATCTGCTGGTATCGACAACGTATTAGATAAAACCTACACCGAACACTTAAACAAAGCGGGTAGTGCAGGCTTTGGATTTGCGAGTGAAGAGCAGTTCAATAATATCGGAAGAAACTACTGGGTTCGTATGAGCATGAAGTTTTAATAAGCTATAGCGAATGAAATGAACTGAAAATATTAATTGAATGAGAGAAATGAAATGACAAATAAATTATCGCCTGAACAGTCTTGGTGGGGATGGAAGTTACTTATTGTGGCTTCTATCTTGAGCTTATTATTTATGATTATTTTTTACTTGGCGATCAACAATGAGCCTGACTACATGCCAAGTCAAAAAAAGAAGCAGATGGTGGAGTCACACGAGCAAATGAATCATGCTGAAATGCATAGTTCATCGCCTCAATAAGTTCCTAACATTTAAAAATGGAAGTCTGATATCCAGACTTCCATTCTTTATTTTTAGGCTTGGAAAATTATTGATGCATACTCGCCAAGGTTTTTGCTTTACCTTGAGTCTGATAAAGACTTAGACCAAGTTTTTGTATATTACGCCCTGATTTAGATAAGAAGTTTTCAATTCTTGGTGAAAGCTTTGCACCACTATAAAGTAATGAATTACGCAAAATCAGATAATAAGCAAACCACGAAGCAGATTGTTGAGGTAATCCGAGTAATCTCATTCTTTTCTTACCAATAAAAAATTGAGTAAGTTCTAAATGTTGTCGATAAGCAAGCTTCTGCTGCAAAGAGCGTAAATGCAGATATTTTCTCTCAAAAGGCTCTTTAGATAAGCTTGATCCTAACTCAACACTGCTGTGATCGGAGCGCGGGTGAGCAAACTGCATCCAGTAAAGTAACCGCCAGCCTTGAGTTTCAGATTGAATAAGCCATTTTTCATCAATACCCATCAACCAGCCAACATAACGCCAAAAATGTAAAAAATTCTTAGTTTCCTGTTTTGTCGGCCATATTCCTAAAGCTCTAATACCGAGTAAAACTACACTGCTAAACGCTAAATTGGTCATTGCTAAATCAAATTGATTAAGAGGAATTCCCCAAACTTCGCTATCCCAACGATCAGACTTTTTTAATTGTCGGCGAACAAGTGCATGAATAAAGCGAACATAAATAGTTGAGGTAAAACCTGAACTCAAACGGCTAAGACCATGGGGTTCAGTAATATCAACCCACCATTTTGTAGTCTCTGCTAAACGTGTTCCTGCCTGTTTCTTCAATGCGCCAGTTAAAATTAGAGGTTGATTAAATCCTGGATATAAATATCCCGCCATCAAAGATAAATCTCTAAGAATAAAACCATTATTTATTCCTAAACGATGAGTAAATTTAATAGCCTCATCAATTTGGTGTTGGTCTAGCCATTCAGGCTTTTGTTCAATGTAATTAAAGAAATTTTCTAATTCAGTAGGCATCGGCTCAGATAAGTCTTCGCGGCCTTGAAATAATATCTTCTCAAAAATCATGCGGTGATCTTTGGGATTTTGCATAACCCAATCAATCACCTTATCCATTTCAACATCTCCTTCATAAAGAGCACGTTGTAAAGACACATATTCTGCATAGTTTGGCTGTGCTGGTTTTTCGCAACAGACATTTAAAAACTGAGTAAAGAAATTACTGTCTTGCATGTCATTAAAAGAGGCAAGTCGAGTCGGGCTGCTTGTTTGCATATTGTCACTTACTTATTGAACTGAATAATAAATAGGCTAATATGAATAATTATTCGCATTCAATTCGCATTTAACGAATAAACAACCGATGAGAAAAGCCCCACAGCAACAGCGTTCAAAAATTATTGTTGACCATATTTTAGAGGCGACACAGCACTGTATTGCCCAATATGGATTGCTCCATACCACGACTCCTAAAATTGCAGAGAGATCTGGAGTAAGTGTGGGTTCAATTTACCAATACTTTGAGAATAAAGATCAAATCATAGAAGAACTGTTGCGCCGTAAAAGCGAACTATTGGGGCAACAACTCAAAGAATTAGTTATGCAGCAAGGAAATATTCCTTTGGATATACTTATCCCCTTAGCAATAGAACTAGGATTTGCTGCATTAAAAGCCGATCATGGTTTTTTTATAGAGGTGCTGAAGCATTGGCATGACTATAGTCATTCGCAAGCTGCTCAGATTTTAGAAAAACATTTTTTTGAAGTTGGACTATATACATTTAGTAGAAATCCCCATCAATGGGACTTCGAACAGGTGAAGCATAAATCCTTTGTAATCATCAATAGTACGCTTTTTACAATGATGAGATATGTTAGTCAGAACAATTTTCTTATCTCAGAACAACAACTTAAACAAGAATTATCGAGCATGATACTGGCTTATTTAAGTCAAAAATAAATAATTAAAATAATTATTGATATAAAACAATTGGTTAATATGGTTGTTGTTTTAAAAATGAACGCTCAAGTCATAAGTTTTTAATTTTCGCTTGCAAAGGGTTATTAATCCTCTATAATGCACATCCATCGGCGGTGATGCAGATAGAAACTTGTTGAA